>SXGU01005060.1_pt1 | contig 34731 bp, 25 predicted proteins | sample 3174531 | NCBI WGS metagenome assembly SXGU01 (sample SAMN11356863, study PRJNA531348) | freshwater metagenome | isolation source: freshwater sample F1-140 | place: China: Fuxian Lake, Yuxi | collected 2017-12-25 | reverse complement strand
GGGGAACCCGAGGACTGCACCACGCGATAGAATTGAACGGCCGCCTGAACGGCCGCCGCTGGCAACGTCACCGTCGTGGTCGATCCCTCAGCCGTCACCTCAACCACTTGTAGCCAGGAGCCGGCTGGGACCACGGGCGAACACTCGATGGAATACTTCACTCCCACCGTGCTGTTAAAGGTAATGCTCGGCGGTTGACCGGGCGCACCTAGAGTGATCTTCGCATCGATCACAATGGGTGGTGGTGGCGGTGGCGGCGGCGGAGATCCCGACAGCTGCACGACGCGATAGAACCGAGCGTTGCCTTGAACGGCTGCCACTGGCAAAGACACTTCGGTCGTAGTCGCCGTCGCCGTCAATTTCGTGACTTCCAACCAAGTCGCAGGGTTCAAGACATCCGTACATTCAATGGCATATTCAACACCCGGGATACTATTGAACGAAATCACGGGCGGTTGTCCCGGAAGGCCAGGACGAATCACTGCTATAATGGAATTCGTCACTGGCGGCGCCGTCTGAAATGACGCCATGATCGTGTAATCTAAACTCGCCGCATCCCGCAACACCACCGCCAAATACCAATCGCCAATGAGGCTTCCCCCAGGAACCCCGGTCTTGGTCAAGTTAATCGCCTCGCTTTGGGTTCCAGGATTGGTGCTGGCAAAAAATGGGCGGTCCGGGCGCGGTAGTGCTCCAAGCCGAGCATACAAATCGGCGTTCCCCGTCAGGTTGAATAAATCAAAACCAACTCCCGTGACATCCGTATCGCTTGTGACACTAAACCGATAGTAGTTGGTGGCGGGCGACGCTTCGCCAAGACGCTCAAAGGGCAACCCTTCAAACAAATCAATAATCGATCCATCATCCGGCACGATCGTGGCGCTAATGCGGTATCTGACCGGGACAGCTCCCACAGGATACACACCGACCCACCATCGACCCGTCGTCAGCCGGAGTGGAGGTGTCCCATCGCGTCGCACCAGGAACGATTCGATATTCGACCCGGACGATGCACTAATGGCATCGTAGGAGGAAGCATCTGGGACTCGATTAAATGCAAGTACCGCATCCACGTTGCCTTGCAACGGTTCCACCAGGACTTCTAGCGACAGGGATGGCACCGTGACATCCACACAGAAGTACTGAATGACGTTCAAGGTGTTGGTTTTGATCAACGAGACCCCATCGACAAGTTGAGTTTTCTCGCCCACGGCCGTGCAAGCCGTCAGCGTGAAGGTCAGATCGCGGACATTGAGATTGGTCGAGGCCGGATACACCCCAATGTACCAAAGGCCCGGTTCCAGGGCCACAGGCTGCGAACCCGTCGAAAGGGAGATGCGCTCTTCCGTAAGCCCAGAGTTTTCACTCGAATAGTCATTCACCGATTGGCTCGGGAATCCCGGTTCACGGCGAATGACCAAGTTCACATCTTCGTTCATGTTCGTGACCGACACATTCATGGCGATGGCATCGGCGGGAACGATCACGGAATAGAAGCTGATCAATCCCTCATTCCGGATCGTGGCCTTGTACGGCACACAGTTGGTCAAGCGGACAATCGGAACTCCAAATTGAACAGTAATCTCATGACAACTTTCACTGTCGAACGGATTGCTGTTGCGGACCGCAAGATAATAGCGCCGCCCGCGTCGAAGCAACGGCGGCGTCGCGGTCGTCAAGCCATAAGCCTCAGTTCCGACCCCCCCCCGCAACAAGACCACATCGTCCTCTTGATTGCCATCGGGCAAGCCACTCGAGCTATACAACAGGTCCACTGGACTGCCCGAGAGACGTTTCAAAATATTGGTCACAGCCAACGCCTCAATTGGCACATCGACATAATAATACTGAAGGGCATCATTCTTCAGCGAGGGACCAGTTGCGCAGGAACTGTAGGGAAGATTGTTGGTCAACCGCACGGCCGGCGTGTTCGTTGGAGCAAACGTGAAGGTTAGCTGCCAACTGCGCAGAATCGCGTCGGAAACACCGCCACGATCATCGGTTAGTTCAATCCGCCAATCACCCGTACCCGGTCGCCCTAACAATGGAAGCAGTGGTTCCTCCGGGAGATAGGCGATTGTTCCTGAAGCCTGTATCGCCTGCAAATTATCGATCTCCATGTCGGGAACCGACTGCCCAAGAGGTCTGGGCCGAAACTCAAGTTCCGTTTGTTCACGGAAGGCTCTAAAACTCAGGAAATTGGTGCGCCACTGGGCAGTGCCTTTGATGACCCGGTCCAATAATCCGTCGACATGCAATTCCACTTCGGGCACCTCCGCTTCACCTTTGGAGCGGCGAGTGGCAAACTCCACTTCATAGATTTGTCCTGGGATGGTCGTCAATTGACGTCGGATCGCTCCGCGTTGCAGGCGAAGATAACGATTGCCGTGGATCGCATAAGCGGGATCGTTTTCTACGGCGACAGAATTGCTGATCACAAGCCATCCATCCACCAACGAATTCGTGGGATGGTTGCCTGCTGCAGTCGTCTCAAAACTGTTGGTCAAATACCGGACATTGGTACTGATATAACCGCTGAAGGGTGGCGGAACGAACTTGATCGGTAAGAACGCCGAGTTGGTTGAATCCGTAAACTGGGCATGGATGACATTTGTAAAGAGGCCTTCAGGAGTGACCAACCCTGGAGCCGAGGAAAGGGTCACCAAGGCCCCGTTGGTATTCAAAAAGACCGCAGTCAACGCGCCGGGCCCCGGACTTTTCAGGTCCACATTCTTTGGGCCAACCATCAATGCCGGGAGGGCTTTGCTGGCTGCTTTCCCATCATAAAAGGCCGCCACAACCACATCCTGGACACCCTCATAAGGATGAATCCAACCTTCAATCGTGAATCCGGATCGTCCCCGTGCTGCCAGATTGAGTGAGCTCACCGCAGAGGAATCAACAATGGCTTCTGCTTCACCTGTGAACCGCATGGCCAGTCCGATCTGACCTGGAATTGTGGTGAAGCTTCCAACCATCACTGCGTCATATCCGCTCACGCCTTCATCACCCCGTCCATCAAATCGCCAATGTCCGGTAAGCAGACGACTGCGATCGACCAGATTCTTCCCGCGTGAAAATGCCCCTTCGTCGAAAATTTCGCGCACTTCGTTATCGCTGATCGCACGGCGCCATAATCCGAGATCATCCATCCCCAATGGCACCTTCGTCCCAATCAGGAGTTTGGATGGATCCCGTCCGAAATGCAGGCTGGAATTCGTCGGCAAAACCAAACCACGGGCGACGGTTTCGGCCACTTTCAACCCATTGTAGAACAGCCGCAGGACTGCCGACCCATCATCATAGGTCACCGCCACATGCTGGAAGTTGGATGTGACCAGGTCGCTGCCATATTGAGTCGCTTGCCGCAATCCCCGGTTTTCGGCAACCACAGCTCGACCGTTGTTATTGACCAATTGCACTTTCAGGTCTGATACTTGGGGCTGATCGATCCGCACCCCCACTCTGACGGAAGTCACCCGCCGACTGTCGTCGATATTGGTCAGCACCGTGCCCAAAGAAAGATCCCGGTTGGTGAACAAATTCCCACCGGTCACCACCCGGGTGAAGCGAGCATCCAGATTACGTTCCAAGAGGATGGCGATGTCATATTCAATCGCCACCGAGTTGGGATTACAGACCGCCACGAAATAGCGGCCGGCAACCACGGGGGGAATGTCCCGGACACCAATCGACACTTCGCCGCCGGGCGGCAAGAAATTCGCTGTCTTATCGTTGTTGTTGACATCGACAAGGTCGGGGACTTGTGCACGCCGAATCAACACGTTCAACGGAAGCGCTGGCGTGATATTGGTAATGATCACCCGCATACGGCTCACGTCAGCTGGAACGTTCATGACTTCCAGTTCACAGGCACCTGCCAATACCCGCCGCCGACGGAACCGACCATCCAGCAAATCGTTTGGGAAAACGCGAATGTCCAATTGATTCACCCGACCACCAAAACCCGCGGCGTTATCGAAGCTAGAAAAAATCCAGGCACCATCCATCCGTTCCCCTAGGAAGTTGTTGAGACTTCCAGGACCGTCGACGACATACGAATTGGTTTGGAAAGTCTCAATATTTTGAAGCCCGGGAACGTACCTCCCGTAAACTGGGAGAGACCCGCCTGCAAATGAATCGCCGTACAGGCGGAATCGATTCGTGCCTCCACGTTCGTTGCCAAATTCATGGCGGTTGTTGAGCACCGCAAACTGGCGATCGTGATCGAGGTTGCCCAAGACGTCACTGAACAGTTCGTGTGTCCAGGTCTGTTCAACCAGGATATTCCTCAACTCGCCCGGAGCCGCCCCGATAGCCATATAGATGCCGCGACCCGGTCTCCGCGGTTCGCCATCCGGGATCGGCTGCAATAGTGGGAACCCGGGGAAACGGATCCTTCCATCAGGATCCAAACGACTGAACGGTTGATCCGAACTCAGGCCGACGATGTTGTACTCCGCAGCTTGTTGATCTTCGGATTTCACCCCGATGTAAAAAATCTCGTTGGTATTCGGAGCATTGGTGAACAATACCAACTCAGATCCCGTACGCCCCACGGAACGGAACGTTGAAGCCACAGTGGCTGGGTTCAAGTTCGTCAGGTTTCGATCCAATGTGACGTAGAGGTCGACATCGGATTCAAACGCCCTGGAAACTGCCAGGTTCGGCGAACCAAAAATCACAAATGCCACATTGCTGCCATAAACAATTCCGTTGGCATTGGTCGCGTCTGAATAATTCGTGAAGGTATAAAAGTGCCATTGAGCCAACTGACCCTCGACGCCATCCAATCGAGGCCCGTTCGCACCCACCCGCTCCCTTAACCGTGGCAGCCCATTAGTCAGCATATCCACAGGCGGAATAAAACGGGGCATTTGGTCCGCCGCCGCCGCCACTTGAAATTCATCAATCACCCCATTGGGATTCGGGGCCTCCACAGAAATCACCAGAACCCAATCCTGCAGCGTGACCTCGTTTGTGGGTTGACCCGGGTTGTCCTTGCCCAAGGATTGGACATTGACCCGGCGCCCCACCACAGAGATCAGGTATTCGTCTTCCAGACCCTCCAGCGTAATGTTTTCAACGTTGTTGATGCGATCCAATTTGGTCGGATCCTCCGCATTCTCAGCCGGCGGGGCTGTGGGATCAGCCGCCGTTTCTGCACGCTCTCGCGCTCGGGTACGATTGAGATTGGGCAGATAATCATTGCCGTAATAGATCGACGTGACGCCGGCATTGGTGGTCTTACTGGTGATGATCAAATCCAGATCGTTCACCAGTTTCACAGACGCCGCCGGATTGCCGGGTGGATCCGTCCACACCAAGGTCGCACGCAGCACCGCGGAACTCGTGTTGGTATTGGCCTTGTTGAACTTCACACGCCAGGTCTTGGATTGTCCGGTGCCAATGGCATTGGTATAGGATTCTTCGATGAACAACAGCGGTGCGGGTGGCTTATTGAAGTTGGTCACTCCGGTTCCCGGCAAACTGTTGGGCAGGGACGCTAAACCCCATCCGGCGTAATTGATGACTTCATGCGGATCCACCGCGTATGAATCGCTGGTGGGCCTGGCGCCGTTGATCAACAGGGCTCGAGCCAACGCAGGTGATGGCCGGTTCGTCTTGGCGATCACCTCAAAATATTCCTGCATTTGCGCCAGAATCCCGCTCACCGCTGGAGCCGCCATACTGGTTCCGGTTTCATACCGGTATCGATTGACCAGATTGGGGTCTTTTGCATCTCCCCCCAAGTCGTTCTGCAACTCCAACCAACCCTCATACTCAAGACTTCCAGGCGCCAGTTGGTTGGTCAGGTTAAATCCTTTGCCGCGCGCTGAAACAATGAACGATCCCGGAGCCACGACGTCGGGTTTGAATCGGCCCGACTCACCTTCCGTCCCCACACCGACATTCCCACGACTCGAGTAGGCCGCTACCTGCGCTGCAGAGTCCGTACGGCTGGTGAAGATCTTATTGGTGGTGTAGGTGCCCGGCTCCGCATTGGTCTTGATCTGGTTCTTCGCAATGATCACACCATTGGTGTCGGTCACCACATCATTCGTCAGGTTCCGAAAGGACTCCAAAGCACCGACGGTGATCACATTCTTGGCATTGGATGGCGCCGATATCGTATCCTCCAGCCCGCCTGTCCCTATGTCATCGCCAGAGCCCTCATTGCCTGCCGAAAATACATAGATCACCGGTTGAGCGCCCGTGACGCCAGGCAACGAATCGCGAACCGCCGCATCAAAGCTCGCCGAGGAGCTATTGTAATTCAGCACGCCACGATACGCCCAGCTGTTGTTTGAGATGTAGACATCTTTGGCCACGGCATTGGTCTGCAGATACTCGTCGGACTCGGTAGGCCCGACATTCAAATCCACCGGTTGCACGAATAGCTTCGCTCCCGGGGCGCGACCACGCATCGTCGCGTTAGTGGAAGAACCCTGAGGCTGATTCAGGATCGTCCCGGCACCGTTGCCCACCAGGATCCCGGCAACATGGGTTCCATGCGCATTTCCACGACCTTCCAAAATCGCCTGAATCGACAGATCGACAGGCAATAGGGCATCTCTAATGGCAACGTGCGAGAAATCGACACCCAAATCGTTTAGCCCCATAACCACACCCTTCCCCGTCAGTCCCAGATACGACAGAGTATTGTTGGTGTCGGTAACAGATCCCAGAAGGTAGCCGGTCAGGTCATTGGCCAGTGCTCGAGGCCGGGATACTTCGATGCCAGTGACATCTGGATGACGCGCCAAAACGGTCAGAGATTCCGGCGTGACTTGTAATGTCAGGAGTGTGCCAAACGGAGAGCGCGACCGCCCAAGGGCCGATCCTATGATGGCTTCCACACTGCTCACCGCGATTTCGTCACCTGAGACGGTCGCCACCACCTGGAGCTCAGTGGGCAAGGTTCCAGGTTGCAACATTTGATCGAGCAAGCCGGAATCCAGTTTGAAATACGGCTCGAACGGAACCACCGCGCTGACCAATTCATGATTCGAGACTTCCGCAGCCACCCGGGCATCCGCACGCACCAATAATGCGTTGTTGGGGATATACGAAATAATCCGAGCCCCCGACTGCTGCAACGTCCGGCGTAATGCCCCATCCAACGCTTGGTGTGCCTGGACAATATAGAGGCCAGGATCTCCCTCTGAGCGAAGAGACGCTGGCACCGCCAACGGCTCAGCAGACGCTGTATCCATCAGCGCATGGAGTAACAGGATCGCTGAGTCGCGGTGAACCAATTGGTCCAGTGTCGCGCTGGTGTTGCGAAGGCGATTCGGAAATTTGGAGTCGGAAAACTTGGGAACTCCGGCCGATGCATCCACGATCGGAAAGATCCGAGAAGACTGTACGGACGCTGGCATGGCCCGAACCGCAACCGGCAAGGTCGAGAGAAGCGGGATCTGTGACAACAGATTCGCTGAGCGCGACGCCGCCGAACCGTCAGCAGCCGAAGACACAGGTGCGGACGTCCGATTCGAACGGACCAGCGCGAGAACCAACACCGCCACGGTTGCCAGAATCAGTGGAAGTCGTTTTTGACGCATAGAGAGTCTATTGAGAATCAAATGACCAAGGTGAGTTGCGTTAGTTAGGTAACCGACACCGGGTCATTGGGCAGGCAGTGTGACATGCTGCTCGATGATCGCCTGCGAGTTCGTGGCAGCTCCATCGAAACGAACCACAGTCTTTGTAAATTTCTCACCCGTGATTTGATAGTTCTGGCACAACCCATAATACGGCCCTGGAGCTGTGACCAACGAGCCAGGCGCCGGCTTTAATGCTTGGCCAAAGGCGTACACAACGAAGTAGGGCTCCGGCTGGCGGACCAAGCCTAAGATCTGCTGAGGAATCCGCTCCACCACAGCGTCAGAATTGGGCGTAACACGCGCTTGCCACCCTTCGACATACGGTGAATTCACCGTCAATTGCGGGGTCGATAGCACCCCGCCCAAATTGGTGAATAAACTATTCGGCATGCTCAGACGAGCGAGCAACAAATTGGTATAGATCGCCGCAAAATCGGAACCGGATGGATCGATGAAGGTATCGGTTCCATTGGCTCGCAATACATTCACTCCGGACAGCACCGCCGCCCAACCACCTTCTCCCGCGTGGTTCACAGGTAGCAATCCGCGAGCGGCGTTGTCATTGTAAGCAGTCGTAAACAGATGGAGCAGATTCCAGTCGGTGGTCGGCTCGGTGGTCGAATTATAATTCGTGGAGAGTGGGCCGACGGAATTCCCGTACAACCCGTAATTCAGGCTGTGATTGGCTAAAAATCCCGACCAAGGAGACCATGTCGCATCACCCGAAGGCATCACCGCAGGATGCTTTCCGAGTTCTGGAAATCCCGCCTTCAGATAGACCGTCTGCCAAGGAGTCCCCCGATGCACCCGGCCCATCCATCCCAGGCTCGGCAGACCATCGCTGGGAAAGTTCCAATCGTCCGGTCGCGTTATTCCGGGGTCTTTGAAGCGTGCATCGGCCTCATAAGTTCCAGTATCACTCGCTCCCCCTCTCGCTCCGTCACTCGCTCCCGCATAGATCGGCGCCAAACCCCAAGGCGAAAAACTACGGGGCTTGCGCCCCACCATGTCTTGCCTTAGCGCACTGCGAGCCATGTTCGTGGTCAGCCCTGGCACTTTGCCGGCGCCACGATTCACCACCCAGAGCACCCCTGGCCTTAGGTCTTCCAAGGTATAATGGACCAATGGATCGTTTATCGAACGACGGTCCGTCAGGATGAACCGGCGGGTGGGCGCGATGGCGTCCATGTTTAGGTTGGTCCGGATGTTCGGATCCCCATAGGCCCGCCACTCCTGTTCCACCGCATCGCGATAGAGAAAGTACCGGAAATTGACAACCGCCTTAAGCTTGTCCGCCGAACGTTGGTCGTATGGACGGTAAATGTCTGCCGTAACCGATTGAGGTTCGATGCTCGAAGCCAACACCTGATTGGTGATGCCAGCAGTAATACCAGGCGCGTTGCGATCCACCACATTGGTCAGCCAGAGGTGGCCATCTCGAAACGTCTCACCCGGTAGGCGAGTCGCGATTCCAGCAAAGTTTTCTCCCACATTGGTCACTGCCATCCAGGTCAGCAGATTCGCCTCCAGGGCTATGCTCTTGAGATTCACGAAATCGATGATCCGATCAGTGGCTTGGTCAACCATGGCGTAAACCAAGTAGTTGGTCATCGCCACTGCCAGATTCGGTGTCGAATTGGTTCGAACGGCATCAAAGTAAAACGTTTCGAAACGCCGATTCGCCGGTATCGCCAGGTCCAATAGTTGCCCTGATGGCGCAGTGGCTGCGCCCAAGGCTCCCGGAGGCAGAAACAGCAATCGATTAGTCAATGAACGATTGCCACTAACGAAATCAATCGGCACCTGGAACGAAGTCGGAGTCCCACCGAGTGTCTTCGATCCAGGCCATGCTTGGTTACTCACGACGACCAACGAATTGGTCAGACGCAGCAGGAGACGGGAATTTATATCCGTATCCGGAACCAACGAACGATACTGACCGTCGACGTAATTGCTGAATCCCAGACAAAACACATTGGTCACGATCAAACGATAAGGTCGGTTGTAGTCTGCGGCATAGGAATTCCAAGCCTCCACCGAGCCGCGACGTGTCACATCGACCAGGTATTGAACGTTGGTCCGAAAACTGCCCACCACCGGACGACCGGTTGCGAGATTGGTTCCATACCGCGCCTCGACCGGAAATTTCGTCAACTTGATGCGACGCGTCACCCCGACCTCGGTCTGCCAAAAGGCTTCATTGAACGAGGGGAATCCCTTGCGAACACCGATGACCCATGGAACACCGTGCAGATTGACATCCGTGGTGGGGTCGTATTGGAAGCGTGCGGCCGCTTCCGAATTCCTGGTCAACCGGTTGCGCAAGTCCAATGGACTATCCGGATCAACCCAGGGATAGACAATTGGCGCGGAATTTGTGACTTGAGCCCACCCTAGGATATAGAGGTTGGTGGTTAGGATGAAAGTCGTCCGATCCAGATCAAACCGTTCTTCCAGGTAACCAAACCTCGGGCGGAACACGGTAGGCAGGGACTGAACATTAGCCGCCAGATTAGAGCGGTTCTGGACACTTTCATACAAGTTAGCAGCCATCTGGAGCAACCGATGAATATCCGCACCGTATTGGATTCGGTTAGTGACGTAAGAGATGGACCGAAACGCACCCGGAGGATTGGTTACCACACTCACACCGAAATAACGAACCGGGATCCGATCGGAACGAAAGGTGACCCCTTGGTAGTGCAGTCCGCTCTCCAGCAGGCGATCCACCGCGTTTGTAAAGAATTCCACAGGCTCCCAAGGCCGGAAGGTACCCACGGCGTTTGGTTGGATGTTTCCGCGGGTCGGCTTCTGAATCTCGCCATCGTCCCCATGGGAATAGTTCAGGTTCATCTTCGATCGGCGATAATAACCCTTGCGTGCATCAAAGGTCGTATAGAAACGTCCATCGGGACTGTCCGTCCCCACCTCGCTGAGCAGTCGATAAAACGTCCAATCATTATTCACGGCACTCCCAGCACGCGGCACAGCCCCGCGCAATCGCGTGTTCATCGCCGGGTTGATGCGAAACAAATCCTGTAAACTGCGGATTTGGCGTGGACTATCGCTCCCCTCCCAGGGCCGAGCGCCCGGTTCCACATTGTCGCTCGACGGCGGCAACGAAACGGATCGGACAATGGGGCCATTCGCATAGAGATCGAGAAAGGTCCGATTGAGCGGGGACGCCACACCGCTCAATGGGTGGAATTCATCGGGGCGCAGAAACCCAGTGAGCGTTTCCTTGGTGTTGGGGGCAATACGATATTGAACCACCGCATTGGCGTCCACAAACGAGTTCCCGACGCTGCCAACTGCTGGAGTGGCATTGAACGTGTAATTGCTCCAAATCCGCGAATCAACCCGGTCCAGAAGCGCCGCCAAATTAAGTTCCCAGGAGCCCAATCCTTGATTCCGTGAGAAACTCTCGTTCTGGCCGAGATCCTTGGCCCGGTTGTGGATGTAATTCAGATCTAATCCCGCCGGCAGCACGAGATAAGCGATGCGGCCAACAAATCGATTTGTGGCCGAGTGAGGCAAATGAGGGTGCTCCAATAGCCCAATCCATTGCGGGTCGCCGGGAATGGTGTTGGTGTGGAGAATACTATTTCCATCCGCAGTGCCGACCACCCGAATGTCCTGGACCGGCGGCTCGAAGTACCCATTTCGATTCAGGTCCAGGTAGTAGCGGAAGTCCTGCAGTGTGCCTCGGATGGAGTTGGTGGTCACAAACACCGGCGGACGCGGATCGTGCATTAAGTTCGCCAGCATCTTGCGGTATTCATCACGCGAAGCACCGTTCGTCGAAACATCAAAGCGTAACGATCGACCGCTGAGGTTGGTGTATGCCACGTTGGTCGGATTAGCATCGTAGGCGGCATACGCCCTCATGGGCGACGCATTCGGATCAAAGCCCGCCGGACGCACATAATTGGTGGAGACGAATGGGGCAAAATCGACCCGACTTCCACTGGCCGCCATCCGTGCCGCAATGTCGGCCTGTGCACGAGCCAATGCCGCTTCGACCAGATAATTGGCCTCTGTCTGCTCGTCCGCAGCGGTGACTGACGACCGTTCCCGGCGAGTCACCGCTAGAAATGTCACCGCGACGATCGTCACGACAGACAACATGATCAGCGTGATGACCAACGCCACGCCACGGGGGGCTATCGAAGGAGAGCGTTTCATGGCAGGGACGAACGGATTGCAGTTCGAAGTTCTACACGGCGCCGAAAGGTTTGAATCCGGCTTTGGTTGCGCTCAAGGAAGTCCATGGCGGCAGCGACACCCGCGTCCTTGACCGAGCGATAGGCTTCAAATGTCTTGGGCTCAAGAACCCCCAATTCGATCTCCAAGGTTGAGGGGAGTTCTTCATCCAAAAAGCTGATGGCTGTGGTGGGAACCGAGGTGACGCCACTCAAGCCAGCGAGGCTGACGTTGGCCCGAGGTCCCACTCTCACACCAGGAAGGTAGAAACCATTGGTCACACCCAACCCCATCAGTCGAGTCAACGAATACTCATCCAAGAGTCGCCCGTAAGTGTCGTAGGGCAGCACCCGAAAAAACACCACTCCATCCAGCAAGCGACTGGCATAAGCCGTACGAAATTCCAGGCTGTTGAATCGACTGATCGATCGACCGTTGAACTCATTGCCCGTCGAGGCTGTCGGTGGGGGATTGGTGAGCAGATTCTGATGTCTCGCCGTCACTTCATTTCGGTCACTGTAAAGGTAGAGGCTCCCAACCGGCGGCGGCCAAGGCGAATCCGCACGATAGCCAGAAGCCTCGGTCGCTTCCTGCCCCACAAAAAAGCCCATCGGCTGCCATTGGCGATCCCGGGTCTGGCGAATGAAATAGATCTCGTGGAATGGACGACGACGCGGCCCATTCGATTCTATCCACGCCGGCAAGGCCGCCGGGGTCGCGCCGTTCTGGTCCTCAAAATAGCGAACCACCATGTTCGTCACTCCAGGAATACCGGGCGTTGCAGCACGCTGTAATTCCGCGGAGAGAATCTCCAGAGCAGCACGCGCGGGTTCGTTCACATCCACTTGCCCAACCGCTGCGCGCAAGGCCTTTTGAGTCTGATCAAACAACGAATACATGGCGAACATCACCACGCCCAGAAGAGCAACCGCGACCATCAACTCCAGTATGGAGAACCCGTTCCGACGCGCTCCCACACTGCGTCCAGTGGACGGATTTGCGATGAACAGTTTCATAGGGGTTGCGTCCTCACGAAGGATAGGGGTTTGAATTCACGCAACGGCACTCGAGCCGCATTTTGTCCCGGGACTTCGGCCACAATAGGATCGTTGTTTCCATTCAAGATCGTCTTGGTATCGATCCGACCCGCCAGCGTGGTGCGGAATGTCCGACGATTCGGCCCGACACTCGGTTGCTTCCCAGCGACATGGACATCGCTCACCTGTGCCGTCACGGGCCATTGAAAGGTCAACCTCAATTCATATAACCCATTGGTCAGATTGCGCAGCCGCTCGAATTCTTGGCCATACTGGAGATCCGGACTCAATGGATTCGCCGGAGATAATTCCGCCGAGACAATATATCGAAAGAGTGTGTCGAACCGCCGTGCGGAATCCTCTTTGGTCCGTCGTTTCAAGCTCTCCGGTTGCTCCGCCAATGGTCCTGAGATCGGACGCATCTGGGCGAAGACAACATTGGTCACAAACCGCCCATTGAGGAAATCCACGCGAGGCATCAACAGAGCATTAAGAAATAGGTGGCCATCGAGGAGAGGCGGACGATCGGGATCCCCGGAAAGTCCCCCAATCTCCTGCGTATACCAAGGCCCCCTCCAGAAAGAGCGTCCCCAGCGGTTCTCTACCGCAACATAATCGACAAAGTTGGTGAGCGAGTCCGCCCGGTTCGAGAATCGGTAAAGCCGGTCCGCCAACACCAGGGCGCTGCGAAACTCGTTCGTTAGCGGTGCGCCCGAAACCGCCGCCGTTTTTAAGGCGTCCAAAAGGATCTGTGCATCCTGGTTGATGATCGTATCCTCGCGATTCTGTTTCTGAACATTCAGCCCCAGCGGCAGAACCCCAATGATCGCAACCATCGCAATGGCCACCACCGCAATACACAGCGCTAACTCCGCCATCGTAAAGGCGGCCTGGAATGCTCGTTGATGACGCAAAATCTTCATAGCTCGCTATTCCATTCTAGGCTTCTCGACACGCGCACGTCCGGTAGCCGACGCGATACGAATGAAGCTGTTGGTGTAATTCTTTCGGGGCGTTTCCACTAAGTCCGGCTCCCCCTTGAGGTCAAACTGGCCGCGCGCATCCCGGGGCAGTTGGACACTGCCTTCACTCACCGCCAGATAGAAATCCGGCGTGCGAGCCAGGCCTGGGTAAAGGACCCGACCGTCTGATTGAAACGCGATATAGGGCAAGGTCATTTCCGGTCCCGCAACACCCCGGTCAAAAACGGTTGGAAACGGAAAATCCCTCGTGAAAAGCCCAAAGTAGTTGGTATTGAGCTTGGGAGGATTTCCCAAAGGCGGCGGCCCGAATACCGGTGCTTCGAACATCTCTTGTGAGAACACCACACCCTCCGGAAGAGTCCGCCATTCCGTCAGGTAGCGAGGGCGAAAGGTACCAGGCTGATCCCCGACGTTTCGATCGGCATACAACGCATATGAGGTATATTGTCCCAACATGGCGTTGGTATAGGAACGCTGCATCCGCTCCGCCAAATCCTTCAGGCCAGCGTTTCGATTCAATTCCTGAATCAGGCGATTCAAGTCGATCTGATGCTCATCGTAGATTCGATCATAGCCCCGGGTTTCCCTCAGCTGTGGACTCCGATAGGGGACCAACCCCGTGCGAGGCGGAACGAAAACCATGTAGACCGTCGACCGGTTCTTCAGCGCGTACTGCCGAGCCAACCCCAGATCGGATATCAACTGGCGTTCACCCGAAGTGCGGGAGGTTCCGGAACCAATCCCTTTGAACGCAGGAATGGTAAGCGCCGCCAGAACTCCGATGATCCCAATCACCACCAGCAACTCAATCAAGGAGAACGCTGCCTTCCCCTGCCCTTTCCCGGGTTGGCGAGGCGTCGACGTAAACAAGACAGCGTTCATAACAAAGCGCGGTTGTGCCGTATTATGGCGGTTACTTCCAGCTGGTGACGTTGTCGAAATTAACTGTCTTTTTTCCGGCGCTTAGGGTTGCCGGCACCCCGGAGTCGGCCTTTCGGTCCGGTCCAAACGACCAAACCATCGCAGGAGCGTTTACTTCGAAACTGCCCGCAGAGGTCTCGCCCGAAGACGAATTGGGGCCGGTTGCCTTTGAAAGCCCTAACAGCCCACGGTTTGGTTTGGCAGCATCACCGCCTGCTGAAACGCTTTCTAATCGGTAGAAGGCATCGCGTGTGCGATTATCAAAGTTGGCATCCAACGAAATGATGTACGGCATCCCAAACGGGTCACGATAAACACCATCTCCGCCCACAGCTCCGGGCTCACCGGTGTCGACACCGTTCACTTTCCGAGCGCGATCTTTCACGTTGAGATAACCTTTACGCTCCGGATTCAACGCATTATTTCGATTCCACGCCGTGTTACCCCAATCCGGATTGAGTCCGCGAAGCGCCGCAATAATTTCACGATTGGAGGCATTCGGGAGAGGATTGGGATTCACAACGGCCGTAGCGATAACAGCCCCATTGTTGTCGCGGACAGGTGTCCCATCGGCATTTACTGTACCGAACGTAAAGTCGGGATTGCCCGCGTTGTTGTTCGGATTCACCGGCTGAAGTTGCTGGCGGACCGATTTCGCAATCGGGAATCGGCCGTAGTCGGTGTTGAACGTTGTGATCGCCCCCATCAGGTTCTGCACATCCGACTGCGTTTGGGCGACTTTGGCTTTGGTTTTAGCGGCGCCCAGTGCCGGAACGAGCATCCCAGCCAGAATGCCAATGATCGCAATGACCACGAGCAGTTCAATGAGCGTAAATCCGCTCCGCTTCGAGTTTCGAGATTTCGGAGACATGTTCATGAGGTTGATGGTGCGACGGGTTGATGGGAAAGGGTTAGCGATTCTTCCAATTGCCAATGATGCGCGTGGAATAGCCATTCGGCGCCGTCCGATCGCGCACAGGAATCTCCGCCCAGAGATCGAATGACGTCGGATTATTAGTCGGTGTGCTGGAGACATAACGCCAGGGATTCACCCCAGGCTTGTTTAAGGTATAGCTTCCACGCTGCAGATTCTTGATGGGATAATCCGGATGATTCGCCGGGAATGGCACGCCCACCGCCAAAACTTCCATGGCGATGGTCGGATCGGAAGTGTCGGTGAACACCACAGCATGTTGACTGGCCCGAAAAGATGCGTTGAACAGCTGACGCCGATCCGCTCCAGAATTCGCAAAACCGTCTCGACCAAAAAGTGCCTCGACGACCCGAGGCTTCACGGTCTCGCCGCCACTCACCGATTTGAAGACCCCTCGCGCCGCATCCTTGGGGTTGATGACCTGCATTCCGGTCAACTCGTAATACAGCGGGCTCAAGCGGGGATCGACCAACCCCGTCGACTTATCAAACCCATCCGGCGGATAAAAACCGTACTTAGCCTTGTAGGCTTCAATGATCGATGTCAGAGAGGCCAACTCGGCGCGCACTCGTGATTCTCGCATCTTGGCGCCAGCTGCTGGAGCCAAGCCGACCAGAAACCCTGCGAGAATGCCCATGATGGCAATCACCACCAGCAATTCAATCAGCGTAAATGCCGCCTGTGCGCGCCGCGAGCGGTATCGAGTCGTAATCAAAATGGACGCCGTTTTCATGTTTGCCGGGGACCGGGGCGGAGAGTTGCCGCCCATTATCGTTCGCGCAATTCCTTTTCCATTCGTTCACTGAGCCATTGCTTGATCATGCTCTGATAGTTCAGAAACCGCGACCGTGCGAGGCGTTTGATCCGCCCCAACATCCGCGGGTCCATTCGCAGGGTAATCGTCACCGACTCACTGACCTCACTCGCCGCCGTTTTCGCCCCTTCCATCAACCGCAGCTCAATCTGATTCTCTAGCCAAAAACCAGCCTCGGACTGTTCGTTGTCGAACAGGGGCACTTCATCCCAAGAATTGACGATTGATTGAGCCATTGCCGTGCCAACTTTTATTCTTAATCCAACGATTGCTTGATCTTCCGCTGATAGAAAAACTGTTCTTCTTCCGTAAACAACCGAGCCGAAATAACCCGGATCTGACGCCCATTGGTTCGATACACACTAAAGATCCCTAAACCACCCGCCGATTTCCCCAGATTGAAGTACCGCGCCTGCACCGAGAACCTCGGAGAATCCGGCAACAACCGGATCGCAAACGGATCTTCAAACGATTCTTCCACGTCGAGTTCGCTCAACGTCCCATCCAACTCAAAAGGCCGATTGGTCCAATCAAACTCCATGGTTCGCTTGCTTCACCTGGCATTCGCACATTCATTGTAACTACATTGTATTTACATCTACTCCTCTGACCTGTCAAGATGGCATCCATCACGCTGCGTGTGGTTTTTTCGATTTGGAGAGGATTTTTTCCCCAGAAAGCGCCAACCGGCCACTAACGCCTTCGCCAGTGGCCGGTCTGAAACCGCATGGGAGTGCCAAACGGACTATTCCTTATCGCCGCCGTCGCTGCCCAACTTGTCGATCAAGGTGATCAATGGAAGGAACAATGCGATGACGATACTACCTACAATGACCGCCAGAAAGACGATCATGATAGGCTCGAGGAGTGAGGTCATGGCCGACACCGCGTTGTCCACTTCATCGTCATAGTTGTCCGCGATTTTCATCAACATCTCGGGCAACGCACCGGTTTGCTCACCGACGTCGACCATACTGATGACCATGGGAGGAAAGACGCCAGACGCCTCGAGAGGTGCGGTGATCGTTTCACCCTCCTTAACACTTTCGTGCACAGCCGTTACCGCATTGCCGACAATGACATTGCCCGAGGTTTCTTTGACGATCATCAGAGCTTGCAAAATGGGGACGCCAGAACTGACTAGTGTTCCCAAAGTTCGGGCGAAACGGGAGATTGCCACTTTGCTGACGACGGCACCCAGGACCGGGAAATTGAGCTTTAACCGATCAAAAATTCGACGTCCGAGTTTCGTTCGGATAGCCAACTTAAGGAGGATAAAGAGGGCGAAAGTGCCGGCGGCCACATAAACAAAATGATTCGCAATGGTATCACTGATGCCCAGGACCACCATCGTGAACCCTGGCATATCGGCGCCGCCAAGAAGGTCCGCGAAAATCGCTTTGAACTTCGGAACCACGACCACCATGAGCAGCACCAATATACCCATGGCGACGGTCATGACAGCGGCCGGGTAGAACATGGCCGCAACGACCTTGCCCTTAATTTTCTCGGCCTTTTCCATGAATTCGGCGAGACGGTTCAAAACAACTTCGAGCACACCGCCCAGTTCGCCGGCTTTCACCATGTTGATGAAGAGACGATTAAATGTCTTTGGGTGCTGCGCCAAGCCTTCGGAAAAAGTACTGCCACCTTCAATCGACAATGCCAAATCGTTGATAATGCGCTTGAGCGTCGGATTGCGCTCCTGTTTTTCGAGAACGCGCATGCCTCGCAGCAATGGAAGACCTGCGTCCACCAAGGTGGCCAGCTGACGCGTGAACGTTGTTAAGACCTTGGGCTTAACCTTTCCGCCAAAGCTGAAGCCCTTTTTCTTCTTCTTCGCACCGCCACCACCGCCGGATCCTTTGCTTTTCTTGGCGGCCTTGGGGTCCTTAGCCTTTTCGGCTTCCATGACTTTCGTCGGGAAGAAGCCCATCTCCTTAAGGCGATTAATGGCATCGGCCTGGCTCGCGACCTCCAAGACTCCTTTGGTCTCCTTGCCACGGGAATCCATGGCGACGTAATTGAACTTCGGCATAACAGGCCTGGATGTGTTTTAAAAAAATTAAGTGTATTTCACCACTTCTTCAACGGTAATCACACCGTCGAAGATCCCGCGCATACCATCACTTCGGATGGTCACCATCCCCTGTTCGATCGCCTTCTGTCTTACGACCAGGGTGGGTGCGCGTTCATTGATCAGATTGCGGATCGGGTCAGAGATCACGAGGAGTTCGAAAATTCCCTTTCTCCCCCTGTAGCCTGTATCGTTACAGGTGCCGCAGCCTCGCCCGTAATAGAACGCGCGATCACCCAACTCATGAGGCGACAAGTTCAGTAAACTCAACTGGTTTTCAGTGGGTTCAAAGGAGGTCCGACAATTCTTGCAAATCGTGCGAACCAGTCGTTGAGCCAAGACCCCCAATAGGGTGGACGAGATCAGGAATGGCTCGACGCCCATATCAACGAGACGTGTCACCGCACCAGATGCATCGTTGGTGTGCAGTGTGCTCAGCACCAAATGACCCGTCAGCGAGGCTTGAATGGCGATCTGAGACGTCTCCAAATCGCGCATTTCTCCCAACATGATAATGTCAGGATCCTGGCGAAGGAAGGCTCGCAATGCCTTGGCAAAGGTCATCCCAAGCGACTCGTTCACCGGCACCTGCATGATGCCATCGATATCAAATTCGACCGGATCCTCGACGGTGAGCAATTTGGAATCCGGCACATTGATCTCGCGCAGGCAGGAGTAAAGTGTGGTCGTTTTTCCAGAGCCTGTAGGGCCCGTGACGACAAAGATCCCATTGGGTTGGTTGATTAGTTCAGTGATTGGATCCAGGATGCCCTTCGGCAACCCCAGCGAACTGAGTTCAAGGCTCATCGCTGCACGGTCCAAAATACGAAGCACCACGGATTCACCAAACGCCGTGGGCAGGGTCGAAACACGCAAGTCCACCTGTCGACCTCCAATGTTCAATGAAATGCGACCATCCTGCGGCAATCGGCGCTCCGAAATGTTCAGATTCGCCATGATCTTGATACGAGAGGTAATCGGCATCGCCAAATGCTTCGGCGGCGGAGTCATCTCGTAAAGGGCACCGTCCACTCGATACCGGATCTTGAATTCATCTTCGAACGGTTCGAAATGGATGTCGCTGGCTCGATCCTGGACGGCTTGCATCAGGATCAAATTGACAAACTTGACAATTGGAGCGTCGTTGGCGATTTCGTCAATCCGATGGGCCAACGGATCGACATCGCTGAGTTCAGCGGCCAAATCGGCTTCGCCTCCAAGCTCCTTGAGCATGTCAGCATATCCCAGGCCGACATTCGCCGGGTAATGCTTATCAATGGCTTTGAGAATCGCCGTGGGATCCGCCACTACCAATTGCATCGGATTCTTCACCGTGAATCCGAGTTCATCGACGACCGACGGATTGAGCGGATCCACCAACGCCACCTGAACGGTGCCTCCGTACAGGCCCACTGGCACACACTGATACATGCGCGCCGATTCCGGAGGGATGGTGGCAATAACTTCCGGGGTCATCTCGGAGTCCGAAAGCTCTACCACCGAAGTCCCGAGATGATCGGCCATGATCTGAAGAATCGAATCCAGGTCCAGGAAACCGTAATCCAGGATGACCTGAATCGTCGGCTTGCCGCTCCGTGCGATTTCCTGACTGACTTCTTCCAACTGTAAATCGTCGATTAATCCCCGCTCTCGAATCAGGGACAACAACGGATTGGCGGAAACATCGGGCATAATCGTTTACTTAGTATTCCGGGCCGCTTCAGCTTGGGCCGCTTTCAGTTCCTGCAGTTTCAACACAATGGTACTCGGATCCTGGGCCTTGGTGATGACCTCCTCCTCAGCGATCATTCCTACTTGGTATTTTTCGATCAGGAAGGAATCCAGGGTCACCATCCCCCATTTGGCACCAGTTTGAATATCCGACTGAATACGAAACGTCTTGTTGTCGCGGATCAAAGCAGCAATCGAAGGGGTGTTCACCATAATCTCAAAAATGGCCACCCGCCCCGGTTTGTCGTGTCGAGGAATCAACAATTGGGAGATCACCGCCTGCAACACCGTGGAAAGCTGAATCCGGATCTGTTCCTGCTGGTTGGTCGGGAACGCATTGGTGATACGGTCGATGGTTTTAGCCGCACCCGTGGTGTGGAGGGTTCCGAAAACCAAGTGACCCGTCTCGGCGGCCGTGATCGCCGCTTCCATCGTTTCCAAATCGCGCAACTCACCCACCAAGATCACATCGGGATCCTGGCGAAGCGCGCGCCGGAGCGCTTCGGCGAAATTGGGGACATCGATGTTGACTTCCCTCTGAGTGACCACCGCTTTCTTGTGCTTATGGTAATACTCAATAGGATCTTCGATGGTAATAATGTGGGCTTCATCCCGCTCCTCGTTGATGATGTTGATCATCGAGGCAAGTGTCGTCGTTTTGCCCGAACCGGTCGGGCCGGTAACGAGAACGAGACCGCGAGGCTTATACAGCATCTCCTTGGCACTCGGCGGAATGCCGATCTGCTCCATGGTTAGAAGTTTGCTGGGGATCTGCCGTAACACTAACGCAATGTTCCCTTTCTCCTTAAAGGCACTGACGCGGAAGCGAGCCAACTCGCCAAAGGCAAACCCGAAATCCGCCCCACCTTTTTCGCGGATATGCTGAATGTGATCCTCGGAAGTGATGGAGCGCATCAATTCTTCGGTGTCTTCAGGTCGCAGCAACGGACCTTCCACACGGTGCAAAATGCCGTGCAGGCGGATGACCGGAGGAATACCAACACGAATGTGAAGGTCGGCAGCGCCTTCGGACACCATTAACTGCAGCAAATCGGACATCTGATACGACATATCGAAAACATCTTTCTTTCAACTCGGCCTATTTCCCGGCCAGCGGAAGGTTACTAAATACTAAGCAAGTGCAAGACCATGAACCAACGGACTAGTTCGCATCTCCGGAGGTCGCCCGGATTACCTCATCTGCGGTAGTGACACCTGCGAGTACCTTGCGGGTGCCGTCCTCGCGCAGCGTGCGCATGCCCATCTCACGCGCCTTGTTGCGCAACACGTTTGATGGAGCTTTTTCGTAAATCAACTTGCGCGCTTCATCCTGGATCAAGAAAATCTCGAAGATTCCCATGCGCCCCCGGTTCCCCGTCCGATTGCAATCCGGGCATCCCCTGCCTTTCTTGATGTTGGCCGTTGCCAACTGTTCCGGCGTGATTCCCAAGGTGTGCATTTCATGCTCAGTGATAGTCGAGTTGGAAATGCATTTCTTGCAAATCTTGCGCACTAATCGCTGAGCCATCAAGCAACGGGCCGAAGAGGCCACCAGGAAGGGCTTTACCCCGATATCAATCAAACGGGCTACAGCACCCGGTGCGTCGTTCGTATGAAGCGTGGAAAACACCAAGTGACCCGTAAGCGACGCATTGATGGCAATTGTCGCAGTTTCCAAATCGCGAATTTCACCCAGCATGATGACATTCGGGGCCTGGCGGAGCATCGAGCGCAATGCGGTAGCAAACGTAAACCCGATCTGCTCGTGGACTTGAACCTGGTTGATACCAGCGAGCATGTACTCCACCGGGTCCTCTACCGTAATGATCTTGCGGTCCGGCCGATTGATATAGTTTAAGCAGGAGTACAGAGTCGTGGTTTTCCCCGAACCCGTTGGACCCGTCACTAGCAGAATCCCATCAGGCAGACCAATCAACCGCTCGAAGGTCGCCTGATCGTCTGCCATAAAGCCCAATTCCGCCAGTCCGAGCTTCAGGCCGGTCTTGTCCAAAATACGCATGACGATCGACTCGCCATGGGTCGTAGGGAGACAGTTGACACGCAGATCGATGGTCTTACCGCTGACACTCGTCTGAATACGTCCGTCCTGCGGGATCCGCTTTTCAGCAATGCTCATCCCGGATTGAATCTTTAACCGGGCTATAATCGGTGGCTGGAGTCGCTTGGGCGGACTCTTTTGCTCCATGCACATACCGTCGATGCGGTATCGTATGCGAAACGTCTTCGCCATGGGCTCCAGATGAATGTCGGAAGCCCTCATCTTGAAGGCGTCCGCAATGATCTGATTGACCAATTTAATGATCGGCGCATCCGCCTCCACCGATTCACCGGCATCGCCCATCGCCGATGTCATCGCCGAAACCTCCACTTCACCTTCGGTGATGTCCTGGATCATCTGGCTCAACCCACCATCTTCGCGAGAACTCCCTCCGTAGTACTCGGCAAGTGCCTCCTGTATCTCATTCTCACTCGCTACCCGGTGTTCAATGGACTTCCCTAGCGCCACTTGAAGCCCGTCCAAGTTCTCAATGTCACTGGGGTCGTTGATGGCCACAACGATCGAACTGTCACTGACACTGACCGGAACCGCATTGTACTTCTTGGCCACGTGGCGCGGAATCGCTTTGATCACGTCATCACTCAGGCGCATGTCACCCAAGGAGACCGATTCAACGCCAAAGTAAGTGGACTTGGCTTGGGTTACCAAACTCGGAGCCACAGCCCCTTGTTTGACCAAGGTGTCCAGCACCCCTTCCCCAGCTGCTTCCGCTTCAGGTCGAATTTCATCCACCCGCTCCCGAGCCAGAAGGCCCATGTCGAGCATGGTTTCAATCAGATAGTCGTCTTTGGCAGCCACAAAAGTTAAGTCAGTGATCCGTCGGATGTATTCCTCGGGAAATTTGCGAGCGGAGTTTTAGGAATGGACCTTCGAAAGTCAACGCAAGCGACGCAAACAGTTGTCTCTCCGTCGTGTTTTTCGGACCCAGACCCACAATCATAATAAGCTCAGACCACGCCAAACCTCTACTCTCATGCGTGTTCCGAGTCCATCCAATCGACAAATTCTTTTCGAAACCACCATCGCCTTCCCGCGGCTCGCCTTCGTCCGATTTGCTAACCATCAGATGGAAAAACCGTCCAACTCTTCACGGATTGCAGCGAATCACCCCCATGGCGCTGGCTGAAGCACCTTCACCCCGGTTGCTGAATCCCCGGATTTCTTGCAGAACCAGGGAACCGCGAACTCCCAGAGGAATTCGGGCTCGGTCACTAACTCTTGACGAAAAATACGAGCCGCGTGATCAAGAAGCGCAATCGCTTTATTACTACATGCTTGCGTAGAATTAAATCTCACTGCAAGACCGTCAAACCGAGTATCGCCACAAACACTCCGAACGCCCCACGAAGTGCCAAACCTTTCCGAAACCTGGAGTCTTTCGCCACGTTCCATTGAATCCAATCGCGCAATCGCCAAGGCGATATCACGAGCCACATGCCACCCACCGCAATCACGTAGGCCCACAAGGTAATGACATTTTTGAGCGCACTCGGATGTAACCGCTGGGTTTCCAACATCACGTTGGCCGTCAGCATCATCAACACGGCCAATCCTCGAACCGCGAGGAAATCCTTCAAAACGAAGCACGCAGCCACACCGGCGAATAGAAAAACCCCTTGCAATACCATCTTCCAAGGGGCGATGTCCGCCAACCGTTCATGCCACAGCAACCATTCAAACCATCCGGTCGCGCCCAACATAAGGAGTATTCCTGCAGGAATACTCCGGGGGAATTTCTGGAGCGCTTCCGCATAGAATTTCGCATTCAGGAATCCGTAAACATTGGGAAGGGCGTAGCCTAATCCCAAAACCAAGCAGAGGAGAGAGAGCTTCATTTCGTTTCAGTATCGCCAAACAAAGTGTGCATCAAAGGCAAACATCACCCAAGATGCCCCCCAGAGGGAGATGTTGTTAGAATGGCTTCGGAAGCCGTAACGCTGTTCAACGTGTCCCCTCGAAATCCAAATTCCTCACCGGCGACATTCAGAATCGCCGGGTCCCCATACAGAGTGAAAGTTCCAACCCGTTCGATTCGAACATCCATTAATTCCCCTCGATGCCGAGGCGACCCCGGAAAAACAACAATCTTGTTGCAAGCAGTCCGACCCTCCATGCGACTTGCATTCTTCCGACTAGTGCCTTCCACAAGAATCTGAACCGTCCGACCGACAAATGTTTCGTACTTCTCGCGGCCAATAGCATTGATTCGATCCAAGAGAATCCGGTGCCGTTCTTCAATTAACGACTCCGGAACCTGCCTGTCCATGGCCGCCGCTGGGGTGTCTTTTCGAGGGGAATACTTAAAAAGATAAACCATGTCGAACCGCACGTCGTCACACAAAGACAGGGTATCTTGAAAGTCCTCGTCCGTTTCACCGGGGAATCCGACAATCAGGTCCGTGCTCAGCCCGATGTTCGGCCGGACATCCCGAAGCTTACGGATAATCTCCAGGTAACGCTCCCGGGTATACCCACGGTGCATCGCCTTTAGGAGCCGATTGGACCCGCTTTGCACCGGCAAATGGGCGTTTTCCACGAGCTTCGGTAACCTGCCGTACGCCGCCACCAAATCCTCCCCGTAACCCTTCGGATGTGGCGACGTGAACCGAATCCGCTCCAAACCGTCGATTTCGTGGACCGCTTCTATCAACTGCACGAAGGGTCCACGCCCTTCAAGGGTGGGATAATCACGCTTCCCAAAACTGGTGACGATCTGACCCAATAGCGTTACTTCCCGGACCCCGCGCGCGACTAATTCCTGACATTCCGCCACAATATCCGGAATTGTCCGACTCCGCTCTTCCCCACGCGTGAACGGAACGATGCAAAAGGTACAATGCTGATTGCACCCTTGCATGATGCTAACGAAAGCGGTCACCGCCAACCCTCCCGTTTTGCCGTGGAGCAGGTGTTCTTTGATCGCACCTTGGGATCCGGCTTCCTCCCCAATGTCCACCACGGATTTTTCGCGCCCCGAAAGCAACTCATCCAGGTAGTTCCCAATCCGATGAAACTTTTGCGTTCCAACCACCAAATCCACGTCGGGTAATTGGTCTATCAGCTGGCGTCCACGGCTTTGGGCCATGCAACCCATAAACCCGTAAATCTGGCCTGGGCGCCGCTTTTTGCCCTCGCCGATCAACGAAGACATCTTCCAGATGGCTTTTTGTTCCGCCAGATCCCGTACCGAGCACGTGTTCAGCAACACGACATCCGCAGACGCTTCGTCATGCGTCAGGGCATACCCCTTGACCATCAACTGAGCGGCAACAGCTTCACTGTCGCGCTCGTTCATCTGGCATCCGTAGGTCTTGATGAATACGCTGGGCATCCCGAAAGGCCTTGTAAACTACGGGACCGGAGGAGCAATGGGAAGCGGGGAAACTAGAGGAATTCGAGAAAGCAGCGAACCGGGTGGTTGCAGTTCTGCACAAAATCCCGTTTGCAAGCAGGCGCCACTCCGCTATATCCGCCCTTCCTTGTTAACGGACCGCCCGGTTGGATGAGTCCGTCATGGGAACCTGAACTCGAAAGTTATTAAGTAATATGTCGCAGCACCGAAGCCTCCGCGCAGCCAGCACAAGCGGCACCAAGCGGAATGTTCTCAAGCGTTTTGAACGCGTCGCGGTCCTTAAATCACGCAAACAATGGAAAGACGGCGACCGCGTGACAGGACTGCGCAAGACCCGCCCACCTGAATAATATCATCAGTTCTGCGCCAGCCCGCCGAAAGTCGTATCGACATCGGCCCTGGCAGTTTGCGTGGCATAGAAGACTTGGCAGCCCGCTTCGTCTCAGCAGTTCCCCGCTCCAACCACCACTCAATGATTGCTGGATTGGTGCCGGAAACACTGTGAAAGCGGGGTTTTCTCATTGGATTTGGCTCTTATGATCCGCCTACAAAAGGCCCTCGCCGACGCTGGAATGGCTTCTCGGCGCGCCGCCGAAAAGCTCATTCTGCAAGGCTCTGTCACCGTTAATGGCAAGGTGGTCACCCAGCTAGGCACCAAAGTAGATCCAGCCAGGGATATCATCGCGGTGCAAGGCCAGCTTGCCCGCCCGAAACGGCACGTCTACCTCGCCATGAATAAACCGAGGGGGTACCTATGTACTCGCAAAGACCCGGAGAACCGCGCCACGGTTGGCGAATTGCTACCCGAGGAATGGCAAAGCCTCCATACGGTGGGTCGCCTCGATCTTGAAAGTGAAGGCTTGTTGTTTCTCACCAATGATGGGGAGTTCAGCCTCCGTTTGACTCACCCCCGTTACGGTGTCCGCAAAATCTACGTCGTCCGAGTCATCGGACGCTTGGAATCCCGTCAAATTGCTAGGTTTCTTCACGGCCTGGAAAGTGAAGGGGAGGTCCTAAAGGCCGATCGCGTCAAACTGCTGTCTGCGAATAACTCCCACAGCATCGTCGAGTTAGAATTATCTCAGGGCCGAAACCGAGAGGTGCGCCGGTTGTTTGAAAGCCTGGGTTATCAAGTTTCCGATCTGCAACGCGTTCAGATCGGCTCAATCCGGCTCGGACAACTCCAAGCCGGCCGCTGGCGATTCCTTTCCGATTCGGAAGTGAAATCCCTCTTGCACCAACAGCCCGGAGGTCGTGAGATTGCAAGCAGTTCGACGCCCAATCGAAAGCCATGATATCACATCGTACGATTAGCGCCGCCGCGTTGGTGGCATTTTTTGGAATTTCTCTCCTCGACACAACCCTGGCGGCCGCTGAGGCCGCCGTCGTCAAAGCCGATCAGATCGCCGTCCGTGCCGAACCTTCCGCCAAGTCCGAGCGACTCCGTGGCAACCTCAAAAAGGGCGATGTGGTTCTAGTGGTCGGCGAAGTGGCCGACCCCAAAGCCCAAGGTAACGAACCTCGGCGCTGGGCTGAAATCGAGATGCCACCCCGGTTCCCGGTCTGGGTCGCCGCAGAACTCGTCGACCAAAAAACCGGCAGCCTCAAGAGTGACAAAGCCAATCTTCGAAGTGGCCCCGGCAAGAACTTCAGCCGCGTCGGTCAACTCTCTAAGGGTGCCAAAATCACTCAGGTGCGCATCCAGGAAGGCTGGATGCAAATCGAACCTCCTCCCGCCGCCCACGCGTTTATCGCGGCGGACTTGGTCGACAAAAACCCGGCTAAGCCATCCATCGCAAAGTCATCGACACCACGTAAACCAGCCGCCGCTTCCCTGCCTTTGCCTGACCGTACGGCCGTTGCAGCCAGTGCTCAACCAGTGCCCGCTCGCCCATTAATTTCCACGGAGGCCTCCCCCCCTCTACCTCGCAATACAAATGTTCGCAATGTGGTTCCGAACCCCCACCCGGTCGCCAACTTGCCAGCGCTATCGGCCCCTCAGCCGCCCACCTCACAAATCCCGGTAACCACCCCCACTGCCCCACCACAAACCGCCGATTCAGGTCCAGCCGTTTTCTCAAAACCGCCAACCACGCTCTCGACCACTAATTGGGTGGCCACCAAACGCAAGGTCTTAAGAGAGGGATACCTCGTCGCGTCCATGAATCCCAAAGCTCCCAGTGGTTATTGCCTGATCAGCAAGAACCGCTCGGAAGGTCTCATGAATTACGTCTATACAGAGGATGCCCGAATTAACCTCAAGCAATTTCAAAATATTTTCGTGGTGGTTTCTGGTGAGGAATGGATTGATCCTAAATTGAAGACCACCCCGATTCTGATCGCCGATTCCGTCTCACTCGAATGAGCTCGCGGAACAATCTCATCGATGGTCGAGCCATCGCCCAGCAAATCCACCTAGAAACCTCGGCGCGCGTCAGCGCGCTAGCCAAACGAGGCATCCAACCCGGCCTGGTCTTCATCCGCGTCGGCGAGGACCCCGCGTCCCAGGTGTACGTGGGGATGAAAGAAAAGAAGTGCGCAGAACTCGGCATTCGTTCCGTGACGCAAGTCTTGCCCGGATCGACGTCCCAATCCGAGTTGGTGGGAATGATCGACTCGTTTAATGCTGATCCCCAGTGGCATGGAATCTTGGTTCAGGCACCCCTGCCCCGTCACATCGATCCAGCAACGATCTATTCGCGGGTCGCTCCCAGTAAAGACGTCGACGGATTTCATCCCCTGAATGTCGGACGCCTCATGCTCGGTGATCCAACCGGCTTCACCCCCTGCACACCTGGCGGCGTTCATGAGTTGTTGATTCGCTCAAAGGTTCAACTCGAGGGTGCCGAAGTGGTCGTTCTTGGCCGTGGAAATATCGTCGGCAAACCCATGGCGGCCCTGCTGGTCCAAAAAGGCCGCAACGCCAATTGCACAGTCACCCTCTGCCATTCCGCAACGCGCGACATCCCCACCCATTGCCGCCGCGCCGACATTGTCATTGCCGCCATGGGTGTGCCAGCATTCCTCAAGGCAGACATGATCCGTCCCGGCGCCGTAGTGATTGACGTCGGTGTGAACCGAATCCCCGACCCCACCGCCCGCGGTGGATCTCGCTTGGTTGGCGATGTCGACTTCGCGGAAGTCCAACCCAAGGCCGGACTCATCACACCAAATCCCGGAGGCGTCGGCCCCATGACCATTGCCATGCTCCTCGCAAATACCGTCCGGGCGGCAGAATAGTACGTCAATAGAACTCCCCGACGCCCCTTCGGACATCGAGGAGTAAAAAGCTTCCCGCACTGACAGAACCAAGCGGGGAAACCGCAGTCTGCTCAAAGGGCTGCCGCGACTAAGTCGCCAACTTGGGTCGTCGAATAACCCATCTTCCCAGCCGCCAAACTCTGAATCTTGGTGTTGATGATCTGGATCGAAGCGTTTTCGATGGCAGTGCCAGCTTCGGTTTCGCCCAGGAAATCCAGCATCATGCCTGCGGCGTTAATCGCCGCCAGCGGATTGATGACATTCAAACCCGTATATTTTGGCGCGCTACCACCCATCGGTTCGAACATCGACGTGCCATCGGGGTTGATGTTACCGCCGGCCGCAACACCCAAGCCCCCTTGGATCATCGCGGCTAAATCGGTAATAATGTCGCCAAACATATTGTCGGTCACGATCACATCAAACCATTCCGGATTCTTTACGAACCACATGCAAATGGCATCCACATGGGCGTAATCGGTTTTTACGGTGGAATACGCCGGAGCCAATTCCTGAAACGCTCGGAACCAGAGGTCAAACGCATAGGTCAAGACGTTGGTCTTGCCGCACAGAGTCAACTGAGCAGTCTTGCCGGCACCGGTGTCCTCAGGCTTGAGTCCCTTCCAAGGGGCTCCGTTGCGGCGGCGCTGGGCGAGTTCAAAGGCATACTTCAGGCACCGTTCCACCCCTCGACGGGTATTGACACTCTCCTGGATGGCGACTTCGTGCGGCGTTCCCTTGAAGAGATACCCGCCAGCACCCGCATACAACCCCTCATTGTTCTCCCGAACCACAATGAAATCGACATGCTCAGGGCCTTTGTCCTTCAACGGACAATCCTGGGCGCGATACAAACGTACCGGACGCAGGTTGATGTACTGTTCCAACTCAAAGCGCAGCCTCAAAAGGATGCCCTTTTCCAGAATTCCCGGCTTCACCTGCGGATGGCCAACAGCTCCGAGGTAAATCGCCTTGTACTGGCGCAAGTCGCCCACCGCGCTGTCCGGAAGAACCTCGCCAGTTCTTAGGTAGCGGTCGCCGCCGAAGTCATAAGGATGCCAGTTTAGTTTGAATCCAAACTTCTTCGCCGCCGCCTCCGCCACTTTCAGCGCTTCGAGCGTGACTTCAGGTCCGGTTCCGTCTCCACCAATGACTGCAATGTCGTACGTTTTCATTTCAATGCGTTTACCAGCCATGCCCCGCGATCGCGGGACGAAAAGGAAGGGCGGAGCCTAAAGCGGTAACCAAACGAGGCAATAGCGGAATTGATCGAACCGATGATCTAATGAAACTTGGACTCGTGGGGTTTCTCCACACGAGGGCGCACCGTCGGGCCGGTCGGGACTAATTGAAAGGGTCGGCAACCAAAACAATCGGCGGGATTCCTCAATGGACAACCCAGGATCCCTTGCCAAGAGTTCGGCTCGCAAGAAACCAACCAGCGGATCTGATCCAATGTCCATTCGTTGCGGCGACAAGACCATTTATCCGAACAGACCGAAGAGCAGAATCCCATTCGCTCTCCTGCCAATCTACCTAGCTCTAATCGGTGCAGGAATCTGGGCAGCGGCCCGACAGACGTTACCTTACTGCGATATGAACCTGGTCCACCTGCGTGACTTCTTCGGACATCACAACCCGCAGGGAAACCACTTCTTCGCCGACTCAAGCAAAGACATCTTGGTCCAATCGCTCGATCACAAACCAGTCCCCTACCGTAATCCGGACCCGCAATCGGATGATTTCAAAGGATACTTTCCAGAGCGCCAACAACGCACGGACGCTCCCCCCAGGAAATTGCCCGCGGTGGATTCCAACGAATACCATCACTCATGAAACCCGAGGCCTTTCTCGTTTTTAGCGGTGGCACGGCCATACTGCCCGACCGTCTGGTGCCAAACGCCCGCCTGGTGTGCCGCGCCGGACGAATCATGGCCGTTGGCACGGCAAAAACTATAAAGGTGCCGCGCGGTGCGGAAGTCGTGGACGCCCGAAGCCATTTCCTTTCGCCAGGCTTCGTCGACTTGCACGTTCATGGAGGCTGCGGCGCGGACTTCATGGATGGAACTCCAGAGGCCGTCCGCACAGCCAACCGCGCTCACGCTCGCCACGGGACCACCTCTATCTTTCCCACCACAACCACCGGCTCACCAGATCAACTCGATGCGATGCTGGACGCCTGCACTCAAGTTCAGAGTGGCTGGCAGGTAGCGGACGGCGCTCGAGTGCTCGGAGTGCATTTCTACGGGCCATACTTTGCCAAAGATAAAACCGGCTGTCACACCCGCTCCGGACGGCGCGATCCAGCCGCGTCAGAGTATCGCCACTACTTCGCCCGCGATATCATTCGCATCGCTACCTGTGCGGCAGAAATACCGGGAGCTTCAGCATTCTACCAAACCGCCCGCCGTTTTGGCTGCCTCGTCACGTGCGGTCACTCGAATGCGAGTTGGACTGAAATGGAGCGCGCGTTTCAGGCCGGAGTGCGACACGTAGACCACTTCTGGTGTGCGATGAGCTCGGTGTCCTCGCTGCGCTCGCGCTTCGGAACGCCCATGCAGGGTAGCATGGCGGAATTCGTCCTCATGTCGCGAGAGATGAGCACTGAGGTCATTGCGGATGGTTACCATCTCGCACCCGAATTGCTCCGCTTCGCACTCGCGATGAAAGGCGCAGACCGCCTGTGCTTGGTCACCGATGCCAACCGGGCCCTGGACTTGCCGCCCGGCGAGTACCGATTCGGACCAGCGACGGACGGGACGCTCTTTCGTAGCGATGGACATGTGGGTCGAATGCCATCGGGTGATCTGGCAAGTTCCATCTGCGGCCTCGACGCCATGGTTCGCCAGATGGCCCGTGCCACTCAGGCTCCACTGCCTCAGATTGTGCGGATGGCGTCGCTCACCCCGGCCGAGCGTGCCGGTGTCGCGCCACTGGTCGGCAGCCTGGAGCCAGGCAAACTTGCGGACGTGATCCTCCTCGACCAAAAACTGGCAGTGAAACGGGTGTTCATTGGCGCACAAGAATTCGATTGGAAGTCAGGAAAAATCGGATACAAGGCGCCGCCATAGAATGGGATAGTTTCGTCGCAACTCATCCCCTAGGCCAATACCAGCAATCACCAGCCTGAGCCAAAACCAAGTCGATCGATGGCTGGAGCACTTCCCGGGTCCTCATGCGACACGAGGGTCGACTCGTCGCCGGTGCACAGATTCTCATCAAGCAAACTCGTGTGGGAAAAATAGGGTACTTGAACAAAGGGCCGCTCGTCGCCGTAGATTCCGCGACTGCTGTGAAGGATATCGCTTCAGCAATCGTTGATCTCCAGCGAAAACTCGGGCTTCGAGCGGTGATTGCCCAGTTGCCGGACCGGGATATCGGGACATCCCAAGCCCTGCAATCCGCCGGATTCATCGAAGACAACCTACTGCCCATCATTTCTCCGACTCAGGTCATCGATGTTTCGCGACCCTGGGAAGTCATTGAGAAGGAATTTCGTCGAAGCACACGCAAGAAGATCCGCCAAGCCTGTGACCGGGGAGTGGTCATCACCGAAGGAGGCTTCGAGGATGTGCCGCAGTTCTTCGAATTGATGAAGAGCACCTGCCAGCGACAGGCTCGATTTTTCCGCAATCAGCCCGGATGTCGCAGTGGCAACGATTCAGGGTGAAACCTTGCCCGCGGATGTCGAAGAACGGCGGGATTTCTTTAACATTGGCTTCGGCGGAGAATACTGGCAGCTACCGCCGGTGATGGTCGGGTTCCAGAATCCCCTCGCCCAGTGGTTGCTCCGGTTGGCGCAACACCCGTTGCTTCAACCCCTCGGCCAGCGGGCGCTGAAATGGCTGGGGGTCTCAGGCTATTGTAAAGGTTTGGATTCAAGCAAAGGATTCAGATCGTGCTCGGATCTGTGCGTACTCACTGGAAAGGAGTCGAAGTTGATGGCGCACTTCGAGTTGATGGCGGCTTAACTCACGCAGTCGCTCTGGCTTCAGTAAAAGGCGGCACTCGTGCCAAAGTGCCGGTAATTCTCGGCGAGCCACACGGACAAACAACAGGGCACGAAGTCCCAGAAACGGCATCAGGACCGTCCACAGCGTGGCTAACCAGGGCTGCAACCAGAGGGCAAGCCAAATCCAAACGGCCACGTTCCAAAATGTGAAGAGCGGCAACGCAAGTAAGATCCTGCATAGTGCCAATGTGTCACGCCCGGGCTGTTTCAAACGATTCGCCAGCAGGTAGACCAATCCGGATGGAAGTGCGTGATGCACGATTCCAACCAGAGCAGGTAACAGGCTGATCGTCAGCCAGGCGGCCTGGCGGGTCATGCGAAGGAACAACCTCCGCCCGCGCCAACGCATCACATCGGAACGTAAACTGATTCGTTCATCCGAGAGTGCGGCACGGTATCGCCCGATAATCGCCGGCATCACCTCGGCGCGCTTTCGGTCCGTGGCCAGAAAATAATTCATCGCGTCAGCGATACGTTTTCGTTGGCGCAAGGGGGCACCAGGAACCATCACGAATTCCGACGACGGCGGCAGCAAAATTTCAAGATCCGGCAAAAAATGCCCCCAGGCTTCTTCATTGAGATGCACGACCACCTTCTTCAATCCGCGGTCGATCTCGTTTGTCAGTTCGCGCACAGCCCTACGTTCGTCCTCACCCCAGGCGGGCAGCCTTGTACTCACGTCGATGGGCTCGCCGATACACACCCACACAGAGCTGCGGAACTGTTCCTTGCACTCATAGTTTAATCCAATGGGCACCACCGTCACCCGCGCTCCAGCTCGCGTGGCTGAGATCGCCATTCGAGCCGCACCGCCGCGGACCTGCTCGACGCGTGGCAAGTCGTGCGACAGACCTTCTGGAAAAATGCCCACGGCTTCGCCCCGGACCAACCATTCGGCCGCAGCATCCAGTGATCCGAAGTTACGTTCGACTTGGGTGGCGTCATCGCGTCCCCGAAATGCTGGAATCATTCCCAACGCTCGCATCAACGTACCAAGCACCGGAACGTCGAACAGTGGGGCCTTGGAAACGAAATGGACCGAACGTATCACAGTCAGACCCACCAACGCGGGGTCGAACATTGAATTTGGGTGGTTCGCAACAAACACCACAGGGCCAGATGTTGGAATGCGATCGCGGCCGCTGACCTCGATCGCGCTGTAGTAGCGCCGCACAGAGAATCGCGCCAAGTGCCGAAGCATGTTCCCAATGACAGCAAGCAATTTCATGAGCTTAGGTCGGTGCCGACGCGAAACGAAGGTGTTGTCATCCAGTCGAGCTCGGACCTCGCCAAAGAGCAAGAATGAACCCACCACCAGCCGTGACCAATGCCATCGGGAAGACAAACCCAAATTACCCCATCGCTGCCCCCAGTTTCCGTTCGCTTTGAATCCACTCACAGCGCTCTAACCGCGCGGCCATTGGGGGAAAGAAGTTGGCGCGCGTTTCTTCACTCGAATGCGGAATGTGCTGAGGAAAAGAATGGCTTCGATGCACTGTCTTCAACCTGGAGCTTAGAGAGGGATTGGAAAGCAGTTACGATACCATGCTGAATCCCTATTGCTTCGATGCCGTTTGCGATGAACGGTGTTACCACCCCAATGGGTTTCAAGGAGTCCGCATTGGGGTGTAGTAAATCTTGAACAGTTCGTGGCGACCTTCGGCTGAAGAGCGGGACAGGGATCTGCGCGCATGTTTCGGACCTGTTGGTGAGGAGCCT
>SXGU01266273.1_pt1 | contig 34736 bp, 34 predicted proteins | sample 3174531 | NCBI WGS metagenome assembly SXGU01 (sample SAMN11356863, study PRJNA531348) | freshwater metagenome | isolation source: freshwater sample F1-140 | place: China: Fuxian Lake, Yuxi | collected 2017-12-25 | reverse complement strand
GGCCTTTACCCCACCAACTAGCTAATAGGACGCAAGCTCATCCTTTAGCGACAACATAAAGTCATCTTTCTCCCCGAAGGGACGTATGCAGTATTAACCTCGATTTCTCAAGGGTATTCTTCACTAAAGGGCAGATTCTTACGTGTTACTCACCCGTTCGCCACTTTACCTGTCCCGAAGGACAAGCCCGTTTGACTTGCATGTGTTAAGCACGCCGACAGCATTCAATCTGAGACAGAATCAAACACTACATCTAAAAAATTGATTTTGAATGAATCCGATATCATCGTCACTGACTTGTGGACAATTTTTTTAATTTTTTACTAAGTTTCTACGCATTTCAAAGATCTTTTTCGTTTTCTAGTTGTAATCAACTTGAAAGTATTAAGAATTATATACATCCCTTCGAAAGAGTCAAATTTTTTTTCTATTTTTTTTTACTTTTTTTAAGCCTATTTTTAACAATAAATAAAAAAACTGTCGATTCAATGTACTAGAAGCACTTTACGACAACTACAAAAACAAAAACTGTTTACATTTCATTGATCTTTTTGATCGTTTTTCATAACAAACTTTAAAATTTTTCTTTCCTCGCAAACCATTTTTGTAGTAGGTATTTTTACATCATCCCCTTTTTACCCCTATAAAACATTCCCTTATACCCAAAAACCATCCTTCAAATTCTTAAATTTTTAGACTTGATTTTTAAGCTTTATACCTTATTAAGGAAAAACAAACATTATAAGACTTGATGCGAAACATTATAACAATAATGAAAAAACATCTGAACCGTGCGCATCACACGCAACTTCTCCTGTTTTAATATTTATCAACAACTCACGAAGTGATCGATCATGGATAAACTGTTTTTTTACTGTCGTCATCTGCTCATGAAAATCACGCCATGAAGGGTATGCCGTGGTAAGTGGAAACACACTAGATCCCATCAAACGATTATCATCAAAACCTGTATACACAACCGTTGTAAGTTCTGGGGTAGAACCTGCAAACCAGCACGTACGCGAATCATTTGTTGTTCCCGTCTTTCCGCAAGCTTGACTATCGAGTGTTAAGGTATGATTTTGACGTCTTTTCTCAATACCAATGGTAAGCGCACGAACAACCTGTTGAGCAATTTTTGGTTGCATAATAATTTCTTTTTCACGAGGAGCACTATATAATTTTGTTCCCCATCGATCTTTTACCCATGCAATACTATGCGGCCGAACATAACACCCATCATTTGCAAAAATATTAAACATACCCGCAACTTCTAAAAGACTGCTATCAACACATCCCAGTGCCAACGAAGGATACGCATTATTATCACCAGACAAATGACACTTTCTAGCCATGAAAGCAACAGTTTCTGGGCCAATTTCCATTATCAATTTACATGCAATAATATTATTCGAATAAGCAAGGGCACGCGCCAACGTCATGAGACCTTCATGCGAACGTGTATAATTACGTGGTTGCCATAGTTGATTTTCAAATGTAATAGAAATTGGCTCATCAATTGCCATATCTGCAAAAGTAAACCCATTTTCAAGCGCTGCTGCATACACCAATGGTTTAAAAACAGATCCCTGTTGACGCTTTGTTTGCGTAACACGATTAAGTGGCGATTCTTTAAAATTATATCCTCCAATCAATGCTTTAATACCGCCCGTTTCAACATCAAGAGAAACAAATCCCCCCTGAATATCATCACCCAATTGCTTTTTAAGCACAACCCCCTGTTTATAAAAAGCTTCTTCTGCTTTTTTTTGCAAATCAATGTTTAAAGTTGATTGAACGACAAGCCCTTGAGAATACACAACATCTTTGCCAAATTTTTCTTCCAAAAATAAACGAGCCATCTCACGCACATGCGGAGCAAAAATTTCATTCGAAAAAGACTGCACAAGTAAAGGAACATCTTTTAATCGATCGTAATCTTGAGCAGAAATAAAAGAACGCTTAAACATCTGATACAAAACAACTGTACGACGCTCTTTGCTTGATAAAGGAAACATATAAGGAGAATAATTACGAGGAGAACGAATAATTCCAGCTAACAATGCAGCTTGATCAATCGAAATATGTTCAACAGAAACTCCAAAAAAAGTTTGCGCTGCTGCTTGAACTCCGTAAATACCTGAACCAAAATATACATTATTAAGATACGCTTCCAAAATATGCTCTTTAGAACATTGACGTTCAAGCAATAGTGCATACCATTGCTCTTTCAACTTTCTTTTTAATGTTTTACGTGAATCTAAAAAAAGCATCTTTACCAGCTGCTGACTAATGGTACTGGCACCTTGCACATGTTTACCATGATACACATTAACGCACAGTGAACGCACCATACCTTTTAATGAAAGTCCTTGATGTTGAAAAAAATTCCAATCTTCCACCGCAACAAATGCATCAATTAAATGCTGCGGAAAAAGTGCATATGCTACCGAAGCTCGCTTGATTTTTGCAAAACGTGCCCATTCACGCCCCTGATCATCCAATACAATGGTAGGCCGCACGTGCTCATGATGATCAAGAACTGATAGATCAATAGATACCTGGGTATACAAAAAATAAAATATGCCCACAACAAAAAATAATGTTGCAAGCGACACTGCTATGGTATTCTGTATATACTTTGAATAACGCATTATAACCTCGCACACTTTATCGTAAATACGGTGCATGAACTGCATTCATTTGTCAAATAAGTTACACACACATATCTTGGGATATACTATGAAAAAAATATATGAAACATGCTGTTCTTTCCTTGAGCCATGGCTTTGCGCTGCAGCATGCTGTCTTTTCTCAATTATTGCAAGCGATATAACAAACAGCGGACCACTGCTCGTCATCACACCTATTGCCCTTTTTTCCTTCATGCTCCATCAACCAACAATTATCGTTCTTATTCCTTTTCTTTTTTTTATAAGCATCGAATCTGCATTGGCATTTAATGATTGCTGCGTTGTATTTATTTGGGTTATTCCTTTATTATGCGCAGGACTCGTTACATCTCATTATATTGTCAAAAAAAAATTCCTTATAATTGGCTACACACTTGGACTCATTGCAGCTGAAAAAAGCATTAGGGCTTATTATGGCACACTTGCCCCCTATACTTTTTTCAAAATTGTAAGTACACTTATCGCCATAAGTATATTTTTGAAATGGTTTCCGCTCGTGAAGCGAGGCAATCGCTCTTAATTTTTTAAGAGAGGAAAGTCTGGACTCCTAACAAATAAGGTGCCTTGGAAGATGTATATCAATCAAGGAAAGCGTGAGCTTATGGAAAGTGCAACAGAAAATAACCGCCTTTTGTAAAATCTACAGAAGGTAAGGGTGAAAATGTGTGGTAAGAGCACACACAATGTGACAGCAATGTCATGTTGAGGTAAACCCCACCTGGAGCAAGATAGAATAGGCATGCTCGATTGTTTGTTTCGACATAGCATGCGGGTATATCGCTTAGATACATGGTTGCCCTAGACAGAATCCAGCTTATTGTTTCACCAGCGGACCTTTATTGAATAAGAATACATGAAAAATTATTTTACATTTATTAAGAATTATACATGGACCATTCCCTTTTTTCTTTTTTGGGCTGGCTACTACACCATCAGTACAATGATTCCTCAAAGAATCCTTATCGTTCCCTCTCTTATCGGCCTTTCTTTGTCAGATGCAACATTAAAACTATCACAAACAAATCTCGCACTTACAGTCATACAACAAAAAGAAGACGATTCTATTCAAGAACATACCGTTATTTCACAAACTCCAACAACGGGAAAAAAAATTAAACCTCATCAAACAGTTTCCGTTATCATCACGCGCCGCATACGCTCTGCCTCTATGCCTGATATACGTGGAGCATGTATACAAGATATAACACTGTCATCAACACCGATTATCAGCGAAATTCCAAGCAATCATCCTGCCAATACCTGCATTGCACAAATTCCATATGCAGGAGCAGAAATTAATTCAAAAAAACATCCCGTTCTTTATGCTGCAGCGCCAACAACATCCTTAGTTTTAATGCCAACACTCATCAATTATACTGTCGCAGAAATAGAAGCCTTTGCTGTACTTTATGGAATCAAAGTTCGCATCACACATGAGACTCAAAAAAAATCTCACCATTGCAATTCATGCATTGTTAAAGCACAACAACCACAAGCTCATTCATTTGTCGATCTAAAAACATTAAAAACTATTTTTGTGTATGTATAAAAAAATAACTACCTACCAAATGTTCGATAAGTTGCATAAAATGCATCGAATGCTTTTTGCAAATGAACATGAGTAATTTCAGGCCACATGATATCTAAAAAATACAATTCACTATATGCAGCTTGATATAATAAAAAATTGCTCAATCTTTGAACATTTCCTGTGCGAATAATAAGGTCAGGAAATGGAAATGGATAAGTCCATAGCATGGACTTAAATAAATCTTTCGTCACCGCTCCAGCATCAAGCTTGTGTTCTTGCACATACCGAACAACAGCTTGTGTTGCAGCAATAATTTCTTGCTGAGCTCCATAATAAAAAAGAACAGCTACCTGCAATTTCGAAAAAGAAATTGTTTCCTTTTCAACATATTCAATAGTTTCAAGCGTTGAAGCAGGAAACAATGAACGGTCACCAACAAACATAATGCGAATATTATGTACTTGGCAATCCTGTAGAAAAGATCGCGCTTGGGTAATAATAAGATCAAAAAGAAAGTTTTTTTCTTGCTCTGGACGATTTGCATTTTCAGATGAAAATGCATACAAAGATAAATATGAAACTCCATTATTCAAACAAAATTCAATTGTACATTTTACTGCATCAACACCTCCCTTACTGTACCCAAAAGCAATATCGAGAGCATTTTTTCTTGCCCATCGACGACTACCATCCATAATAACAGCAAGATGTTGTACAGTTTTTTCATCATTATTTTTCATAAATTAAAAATCGCTTACTTTGTAAAACAAAAACTTTCCATAATGAAACAATCATTGTAGATATATCCTTTGCAACCCTATAGCCAATAACCATAAGACAAGCAAATAAACATCTTTCATAAGCAACAACTGGAATCAATGCCATCCACTGAGCACTCGTCATACAAGGATGAGTATGCAACCATATGATAGAACCAACCGCATGAGCAATAAAAGTTGATGCCATTGAACGAGCAAATAATGAACGAACTCCCAACAATGTAATAATCATCGGAATAAACCAATAAAAACTATACTGATATACTTGACTACCAATGGGATGTACTGTGAAGAGAATCATACAAAGAGCCGGCACAAAAAAACCAAACAACAGCTCCATTTTCCTGCTTATCCAATATCCTGATGCACTTATTGTTGGAATATGATATACTAAGAAGAAATGAGAGAAAATGGAGAATGCATAAGCATATGATGCCTTAAGTACAAGTGCAATGACAATGCCCAGTACTCCAAAAATGCCAGAAAATGGCATGTAAACATTGGTTAAAGAAAAAAATGAATGCGAAGAGCCAGCAATATAGAACATCTTACAAGCATACAATATACCAAAGCCTAGGAAGGCTCCGAACAACTGAAGAATATTTTTTATCTTATTATTCATCAAAAACCCTTTACTTATCACACTCTGTACGCACATACTTTAAGAGTATCATATGAATTAAAAATGAACAAAAGATTCCACCATCAACAACAAAAGGAAACGTATGAAATATAAAGCAATTATTTTTGACATGGACGGAACTATTATCGATACAGAAAAATTATGGCAACAAGCAACCATTGATCTTATCACGAAAAAAGGTCTCGATCTTAAACACCATGATATACAACATCTAAAAGACACACTTAAAGGACTTGCCATGCATGCAAGTTGCGCCTTCATTAAAGAAAAATTTGATCTCAACGATCATCTTCATGATCTTATTCAAGAAAAAATAGCTATAGCACTTAATCTTTATGATAAAAATATTGCCTTCATTGAAGGATTTGAAGATTTTTTCAGAAAAGTTAAAGGGCATAATCTTGCAACCGCCATCGCAACGAACGCAGAAAATAAAGGGCTCAAAAAATCAATTGAACATTTACAGCTTGATCGTTTTTTTGGAAAACACATTTACAATATTGCACATGTAAATATGATTCACAAACCATCTCCCGATGTTTATTTATATGCAGCAAGACAAATTGGCGTTAAACCAGAAGATTGCATAGCAATAGAAGATTCACACCACGGAGTCAAAGCTGCTCGCGATGCGGGAATGTTCTGTATAGGCATCAATACAGGTAAAGATCTTCACCAACTTCGAGAAGCTCACCACATTGTCGATTCCTACAAAGATATTTGCCTCAAAACACTCCTGCCAAAGAAGAAATAATCCTATCTGTAACAAAAGTAGGCTTATTTAGGGACCCCGTTGTTCCGCCTCCTTTAGAAAGCTATACTGTAATTCATTATTATTACAATGAGGTTAATGGGTTGTCGTATGGCTTACTGTCGTCTTTTTATAGCAAGTTGGTTTTTTTCTTTTGGAACAAGTTGTCTTATTTTATTTTATTTTACGGCCTATTATTTTCAGAAGCCCGAATTTTCAGTACCTTTGCAGGAAAGAAAAATTGTCATTTTTGATCTTGGCAATGTTTTAATTCGAACAAATCATTACAAAGCATTGCGCTATCTTGGAATTAAGGACACTCTTTTTTATCGTTTTTTTCATTGGCGCTCATTTCAAGCACTACAATCAACAGTCTGCACACTTCTTGATACCTATACCCTCCCTATAGATCATACACCTTTATGCGATTCGTATGGCCGACAACTCCCTCATCTTTTTAGCGATACGCTCAAAGGTGTTTGCACAGAGTCACAAGCCCGGCCGCTTGCATACCAAGCATTAAAAAACAGTGAAAACTGTTTTTACAATAAACGAGAAGAACGTTTATGTAAAAAAACTATTGAACTCATGTTTAATCCTGAACTTTTAATTACCACACAAGAACTCATGAAAGATGGCTTTTTACTCTTAAAAGAATGCCTCGCTGCGCACCATGAAGTTTTTATTTGTTCCAACATGAGCGAAGAAATGTTTGAACTTATAAAAAACAAATTCCCTGAACTCTTTAGTTTAATTCCTGAAGAAAATATAATTATTTCAGCGCATGTAAAAGCTGTGAAACCAGAACAAGCGTTTTATACTATTGTATGTAAAAGACTTATAAAAAAAGGGTTAAAACCAACAAAAGAAACATGTTTTTTCATTGATGACCAACTTGAAAATATTGAAGCTCTGAATAATCAACCTATTCAAGGAATTCATAAAAAATCTTCATTTAAAAATATTAAAAAGTTTTTTAAAAAACAGGGCCTTTTAAAAAAACAAAGCGAGGAAATCAATGCTTAAAAAATTCATAATGTTTCTTGGAACAGTTGCTCTTGCAGGAATTATGCATGCAAGCAACCAACCATCAAAAACAGTTTTTATCAACAATTCTGTTACTACTCAATCACAGCACAAAACACTTTTTTTCGATTGGCATGATGTATGTGTGCAAACACAGTGGTTACCTGCAATAAAAAAAGTCGGGCAAACTGAGCCAACATATTTAGGAAAAGTAACTTTTTTTGCATCAGTAGTCGTGGCACTCTTTGATCCTCGGACATGGCATGCTGTTTGGTTTACTTTTGCTCAAAAACCAGCACCAGCAAGTGAAACTTTTTTCAATCTCATCCAACACAATGGCTATGAAAAACTTCACAATGAAATGGTAGCCTTTGCTAATAATCTTTATGCTGAAAATCATGAAATGGTGGAACTTATACAAAAATTGCAAGCACATGGAATACCTTTTCATCTTTTTTCAAACATAGGTGCAAAAACACTTGCTTACGGTATTGAAAATAACCTCTATCCAAACCTGTTACCACTTTTTAAAAACATCAATTCTATCAACCGTGAAGTTCCTGAAAATGGTATTTACCCACACAAAAAACCTCATGTTAATACTTATTCTCAAGCATTGATCAATACTAAAGTTTCTTCAAAAAATGCTGTTATGATCGACAACAAAGAAAAAAACATTTTAGGTGCACTCGCTACCGGATGGCAAGCGGGAATTGTATTTAAAAATGTATCTCAACTGAAAACAGATTTAGAAAAAATTCTTAATATTGCACTTTAATTTTGATGAAATAAATGATCCTTACAATGACGCTGTACATGAGCCACAGCTTCATCAATGTCATCGGTTACAAATAACAACTTTGCATCTTCTTCAAGCAATAATTTTTGTTCTGTAGCTAAATGTACCCAATCCATCAACGGTTTCCAATAACTTATACCGATTAAAATAACGGGCAATCTATGAAGATTATCAGTTTGCATAAGCGTTAATACTTCAAACAATTCATCCGCTGTTCCATAACCACCAGGAAAAACAACAAATGCATTTGAATAATGGGTAAGTAAATATTTTCGAGAAGAAAAATAACGAGTTACGATAAAAATATCAGCGCATTGATTAGCTTTCTCCGCCAATCCTTCAACCTCAATACCAATGCTTTTCCCTCTTGTATTGCTATTTTTATTTTTAAAAAGTCCACAATTTGCTGCCTGCATAATCCCTGGCCCACCACCTGTTACTACTGAATATCCATGATCCAAAAGCATCTTTGCTAACATCGTTGCTTTTTTTGCATAGGGATGACTTTGATCAATTTTGCTTCCTCCAAAAATAGATATAATCGGAGCTTCCATTTGAGATAATACCCATGCTCCTCCTAATAATCTAAAAAAACCTCTGATCGATCCAAAAAAAAGAGCTGTTGTATGCGATAAAGCTCTAAAATAACACCACATAATTATTCTCCGCACTCCCTACTTTAACTCTTTTATTGTAACTGTAGTGCAAACAACGTTGCAATCTTTTAAAAAAATAATATCGAATAAGAATATTTACATAGCGAAAAAAAGCTTGGTATAAAAAAAGAAGAAAGGTTAATCTATAAACAAAGGGGTGCATTTATGAACACAAAACAGTACTTTCCATTACATGCCCTTCCTATACAAATTATTCTCATCAGCTTTTCTATTTTCTGTAGCACATCTATGCAAGCAACAAAATCCCACCAACTCTATGTTTTTGTCCATGGAACAGTTAAGCCTCCCGAGATCCCATTTTCAAGTCTTTTTCAAATTATGCGTGACGAAATTGATTCTCTTCTTTATAAAGATGTTGTTGAACATCTACGGCGCGATACCTACTACGCTCGAGGACAAGCCATGCAAGATCTCGGACTCCACCCAATTACACTCGACCATATAACAGAAAGAACATCTTCTCATACCGTAGCACAGCTATATAACATACAACTTGAAACACAAGGAATTGATACTTCAAAAGTTCTCTATTATACCTTTGGTTGGAGTGGACTTCTGAGTGACAAAAAACGTTACGAAGCTTCCGTTAATCTTTACAAAGAGCTAACCCAAGAACTCAATCATCTCGCAACACAAGGTATTTTTCCTGATATTCACCTGATTGGGTACAGTCACGGGGGGAACATCTTACTCTACTTACCAGAAGTCAGAAAAAAGGAAAAACTACAACCATTTGTTGTTAAACAATTAATTACTCTCGCGACACCAATCCAACGCGATACTGCCTTTTTTGTTTTTGATGATATGTTTCAATCTGTCTACAATTTTTATTCTCTTGATGATAATGTACAAACAGCTGATATTTTTTCATCAAAACATCAATTTTTTTCAAAAAGATTATTTTTTACTGCCAACAAAGAACAATTACCCGAAAAAATAAAACAAGTTAGAATTCGTATTATAAAAAAATTTAGAAAGAAACATACAGATACTGAAAAAATAAATTATACCGTTTTAACCCATAAAAAATACAAACCTGTGTATAAAGATCCTGGTCATTCAGAACTGTGGTGCTTCAAATCATGCACACACTATTACCGCCCATCTTTTCCGTTAAACCCTTTTCCTTTTATGATTTTTTTACCTACCATTATTCATACTATACAAACACATTGTCCTGACCTACACAATCTTACTTGCTCCATTGCACCTACTGTTCATGGAATGGTGTTCTCAACACAAAAAGAAAAAATTACAGCACCATTTATAGAAAAAACAACCTATGAAAAAATGAAAGTTATTTCTCAACTTTTTGAGCAAACATACTGCGATTATGAAAGTCAACAATCACACACAACACAAACAGTTGAAACAGCAAAACGTAGTTACAATGAGAGAATTAATAGACAAAGATCAACACATAAGCAAAATAATGCGCCAAATCATGAGCCTCGTTGCCATCGAAAATTATATCTTAAAAACTATAGAAAAACACTTCATAAATATGCTGTAACATTTAATTTAACAAGCACTACAAAGCATTTGCCATATACTTAAAAAATCATCTATCGTCATTTGTTGCGAACGTAACCCATGATACTTTTCGGGAATTAATGCTGCATCATACCCAGTTGAAATAATATTATTGTAAAATGTTCTGCGTGGCTGCGCAAAACATGATTTTATAAATTTCCAAAATTTCTCTTCATTCATAATTGGCTTTACATCAAGCTTTATCGAAAAATACATCAGACGAGAATAGACTGCTGGCGGAGGAAAGAATGCAGTCGGAGCAATTTTCGTAAGCAAGCGCCATTCAAAATAATATTGAAAAAACAACGATATGTATCCATACCCACGGCCTCCTTTTTGAACTATTTTTTGCGCAACTTCCTCTTGCACCATAATAACGCCTTCAGTAACACATGAACGCATGTCATACAGTTTTTTCAAAATAGGAAATGTAACTTGATAAGGAAGATTTGATAAAAGAATCCAAGGAGCATCTTTTAAAAAACGTATTCCATCAACATCCAGAATATTTTCATGAAACATCGTTAAACGAGTATCTTTAGCAAATTCATTTTGCACAACAGACACCCATTGCCCATCAATTTCGAACACCCATAATTTTTTAATGTCTGATGCCATAATTTGACGCGTTAAAAAACCATCACCACAGCCTATCTCAAAAACATTTTTATCTTTTAAAGAAACCGCCTGCAACATTGTTTGAACAACAGAAACATCTCGCAAAAAATGCTGCCCAAAATGCTTTTTTAATTTCACACCTTTTGATTGAGGCTTGTAGGCATAATAGGACTTTGTATCTTTTGAACGAGTAGGTTTCTTTTTATTCATACGGTTACAACTATCGCATTAAAACATCTTTGTACACATCAAGCTCTTCAAGAACTTTCCCTGCACCTTTAACCACACAAAACAATGGATCTTCAGCAACTTTAACAGGTAACCCTGTTTCTTTAGATAACAATCGATCTAATCCTCGTAATAAAGAGCCTCCACCAGAGAGCATAATACCACGATCTACAAGATCTGACGATAATTCAGGTGGTGTGCTTTCAAGCGCAATACGAACAACATCAACAATACTTGCAACTGTTTCAAGAAGAGCTTCGTGAACTTCTGCAGCAGTCATCATAATAGTTTTAGGAACTCCTGTAATTAAATCACGTCCCTTAACTGGAAGACTCATTTTTTCAATTTCAGGATTCAATAATGCAGAACCAATTGACATTTTAACAACTTCAGCCGTTCTTTCTCCAATAAGCAAATTATATTTACGCTTAACATATTGGACAATAGCACGATCCATTTCATCACCACCAACGCGAATTGATTGACAAAACACAACATCTTTCAACGCGATAACTGCAACTTCAGTTGTACCACCACCAATATCAACAATCATACTTGCAACAGGTTCTTGCACTGCAAGACCAGCACCGATTGCAGCTGCCATTGGCTCCATAATAGGGAAAACTTCACGTGCTCCAGCCTGTTTTGCTGAATCTTCAACGGCTCTTTTTTCAACTTGCGTAATACCAGACGGAACACCAATAACCATACGTGGGCTAATAAATGTACGTCTATTATCATGCACCAATCTAATAAAATAACGCAACATGCTTTCAGTCAGTTCATAATTAGCAATTACACCATCACGCATCGGACGACATGCTATAATACTTTCAGGAGTTTTTCCCAACATTTCTTTTGCACGAAACCCTGCTGCCAAAACTTCATTAGTGTTTGCACGAACCGCAACCACAGAAGGTTCATTCAAAACAATTCCCCTACCCCGAACATATGCGACTGTATTTGCTGTCCCTAAGTCAAGTGCTATATCGTTTGAAAAAAAACTAAATAACCGACGAGCTGGGATATATTCCAACATTTTTTTTGTAAAACTCATAACAAAACACTCCTACCAATTTTAAAAAGAAATATTGAGAGAAAGAGCTAAGCGATATGTTTTGGCTACAAACTTAGGACCCATAAAACTTACAGGAAAGTCTGCCAACAACGCCAAAACAGGCTCTGCCCGAATTGAAGGTACCACACGTGATAATTCATAAAATAAATTTAAAAAAACATAATCAGTCGAAAATCTTGTTGTTTCATAAATCTTAGAAAAATTAATAGGAATCGTTTTATTTTCTCTTTGATCTGTCCATACATCTCCCTTATGAAATCCATAGACATATTGTAACTCAAAGCCAAACCCATTCTGCACATCATTCATACGTAACGAAGGCGAGAAAAAAGCACTTACACCAGGACTAACAGAAACATTTCCACGGGTTGCACCAAAAAGAACCGACTCTCCCTCAACAGGTAATCGACGCTCCTCAACACGATCAAACCGATCACTCACATATACCATACACCCAAACCACATATCTTCTTTAAGTTCAAGCTGAGTATCTACACCAATCAGATATCCTGCATGACCATCACCACCAAAAGGGACCGATGCAGGATTGTCGATAACCCGTTTTTTTCCTGTTGGAACTAATGCTCCAATGGTAAAACCAATTGATGCTTGCCTACATTTTGCAATATACTCTCGCCCACCACCAACACGTAGATATAAAACTGTATCTGAAAAACCAGCTGCTGAATACGTTGTATCCCTTAATCCAAGAAATTCTAAAAGGGCTCTTCTATCTTCATCAATCTCATTTTTATCTGATTGAGATACGACATTAAACCGCCGCGCAACATCTTGAGGTAAAAAAAATCTTTGCGTTGACGCAACATGCATAACATCAACAGCACCACCAAGAGATAAATGCTTTGTAATCGCACCTTCAAAGCGAACCCCTGCACCCGCTGCTTGTATTTTACCTACCGAACTCCACACCATCTTAGTATCTGCTACCTGCCATGAAGGACGCAAAAAATTAGTTCCCCCAATAGCTATACCTGCATTATTTAATTTTATGAAATCAAACGACCCATATAAATCAGGTATACCTTGTTTAGGATTTGCATCATCCCCATAACCTCGATTAGCATCCATAAAAAAAGTTTCTACCGTCAAATATGACCGTGATTTATCTAACGCACGATTAATGGGTCGTGGATACATAGAAGGAAAAAATCTATTATCCCAATAACCTGCATGACCAGCAGACGTATCCAACGTCCACCCAGCAACGACTGTAACAAAGAAACATATAATTTTTATAATCATTGTGCTCATTGGACCGATTTATACACTTATTTTACACACACTCACTTAGTGAGTCATAAGCTTACCCAGTTAACTCGAACAGTCAAGCAACAATTACAATAAATAACCTAAATGCATATAACAGAACACACTTTTATTTGTCATTTCGATGTGCAATAACATAAGACTCAAAATCATTTCCGTCCATTCCCGCTCCTGTTGCCCATATTGCAAGCTCACCTGGACTGAACATATATTCTTGGTCATAACGTGTTTTTTTAACCATTATCCCTTCAGGATCTTCCACCTTATCAATAAGATACTCTACATATGCACGTGCTTTTAACCCTGCATCTTCTTTTTCACAACCTGAAGTTCCATGAAACACAAGACGATTATGATGCAACTGATGTTTTATCTGCATTTTAAGTTTATCCGCATGATGGTGCTGTCGAGCATTAACAGTTCCCAATAATCCAATCGTTATCACTAATTTTTTATACAATTTCATACTCGATCTCCATTTTCATCAAAGTATAACCATACCATTCTCGCCATTGACGGGATTATTTTGAAAATAATAATCTATTGCTTTTATAAGTGCAGGCCTTTTTATAGGAATAATATAATCACGAAGGTGAGAAAAATTATTCCACTGCTCTGGATTGCAGCCTTTCTGACTTGCCATAGAAACAAGTAAATCTAATTCTTCAAAAACTGTTTTTTTAGAAGAAATCCCAAACAACGAACTCATGATCCCACACTCATAACGAGCCTGAAATAGTTTTTCTTTTTCTATCTGATTGAAAATTTTGCAATCTTTTTTGCAGTCAGCATTATTATAAAAATCAAGTTGAGCAAGCAACGTATACACAAAATAAAGCTGTAAAATATAATCACTCAATAACCGCGCAACCTCAGCTCCCACTTCCTGCAAAGGAATACGTTTATCTATTTCAAATACTCTTCTACATTCTTCCGTCGAAAACCAAGGACTTTCCAAAAAAATTTTTGATCCAAATACATCACCAATCTTTTTCAAATTTCCATCTTCAAAACAATCCCTACTGATGCAGTGAAGAATATGCAAAACCTCCACTAGTAAAAAATGAATTTCCTTCGCATTCAAACATCGGTCTAATAAAGTCTGAAATACTGCCTTATTAATTGGGGTATTAAAACGTTCATCATTAACCATCGGTGGCATAACAATACTCTTCTGCCCTCGAAACAAAAGGGCCTCAAGGTTGCAATTAGAAAACATAATCACAACACCGAGCACTCTATATATTTTTTTCACACTCTCTCCACCCATTCCTCTTTATCACAGGTATAACCACATTTCTAAAAAATACCTACCCCATTAATCAAACCGAATATGCAGTCGCCCCTGATTCCGCAGATCTTCCATTCTATCCAATATAACCTCCATCGCTCTAATTTTTTGTTCACCTTCCTGATTATTCATACGAAGTCGTGGTAACGTTACCTCAAAATCAAACAACTCATCGTCAATATCGGCTTCCCTTGCATATTCACGTAAACGTTCAACAGAAAAAAGAAATGAACGACCAACAAGTCTTTCATTAAAAACTTCATACATACATAAACGAGCTCTTTCTTGAGGTACTGTAACCTTATCGCTCAAATACTTTATATATTCAAAAACTGCTCGCTGCGTCATAGGATTACGGTCTCGCAAATATGTTAAGACTCTTGCCTTCAACTCTTTTTCAGTAAACTCTCTACCTCTTCGAACAACACCGCCTTCTTGTATAACCGCACTACTATCAACAACCATAACAATCATAGCAAATATCATAGCTATTTTTTTAATCATATTCATAATAACATCCCCCAACACCCCAATAACTTTTCAATTCAAATTCAATTGCTCAATGATTGCCTGAACATTTCTTTCATCATTTTCTACCCTTGGATTTAGACGCATACGCGGTTGCACAATTACTCGATCAAAAATATCTTCATTAATATCAGCCTTTCTTGCATACAAAGCTAAAAGCCAAGTAGAAACAGCAAACGGCTGTCCTTCAAATCGTTCATTAAACGGTTCAAAAACAATTTCACCCCTACCATCCCTTCCTACAACTTTATCGCAAAGATATTCCAAATAATCTAACATTTCTTGTTTTGCCGCCACGTCTCGCTCTCGTTCGTATTTTTCAACTCTCGCATCAAGCTCACGCCTTATATCCTCCAGATTCAAACCACGGACTCCCGCCGGCCTGACTGCACTACTATCGAAAAACGTAACAATCATAGCAAATATCATAGCTATTTTTTTAACCATATCCATCATATTACCCCTCCTTTAAAACATACTTCCTATATATAATTTTAGCCTGTCATATTACTGAAAAACAATGGTTTTTACAGCATTTCTTCATTCAAGCTTAAATTTTCACACCACACCCTTATCGTATTATTTATTTTTAATTCAACCGTTTTTTAGTTAGCCATAGACCCGCTTGTTTATTTTTGCTAACCTTGCATCAGAAACTCAAAACGATTTATGTGTCGTGCGATAAGGAGCGTATTTCATGGAAACAGAAACAAAAAATGTTTTAGATTTACAAGCAATTATTCTAGCAGCAGGAACATCCTCTCGCTTTAAAACGGGAAAAACAAAGCTCCTAGAACCAATTTGTGGTCGCCCCATGATACTCTATCCAACACAAGTATTGCGTAACCTCAAAATTCCAACACTCATGGTTGTTGGATTTCAACGTGAAGACATTGAAGAAACCATTAAACAATCACTTGGCCAAAACGCCGTAACATTCATTCATCAAAAAGAACAATTGGGCACAGGGCACGCAATTCAATGCACAAAAGATTCTTGGCAAGCAGAACATATTCTCGTAATGAATGGGGATATGCCTCTTGTTAACGAAGCAGTTATCGAAAAATTATTAAAAAAACATATTCAAAAAGATTCTACCATCACATTTATAACTGCCTACCATTGTGACCCCAATGCAATGTATGGACGAGTAATTACTGGAAACGATACAATTCAAATTATTGAAGCAAAAGAATTTGAAGGTGACCTCAGCGAACAATGCTGCGTCAATGCCGGCGTTTATTTAATCAGAAGAGATTTTCTTGAAAAAAATCTTTTAGAACTCAAAAAAAGTCCTACAACAAAAGAATGGTACATTACAGATTTAATAAAAATTGCCAGCGATAGTAATTTAAAAGTTGAAACTTTAAGCGTTCCTTTTGATGTCATTCGTGGCGTCAATGATTTCAAAGAACTTTGGGCAGCTGAACAAATCAAAAAATCAGAAATTGTACAACATTGGATGCATAATGGCGTCAGATTTTCAATTGCACACAATGTACAAATCGATTGGGATGTAACAATCGGTGCAGGAACTTTCATTGACTCTGGTGTTCAACTTCTTTCAGGAACATCAATTGGCATGGGATGTTCTATAGGTTCTTTTTCAGTTCTTAAAAATGCAATTATTGCTGATCGTTGCGTTGTTCAATCACATACTATTGTAGAAAAAGCAACATTAGAAAGTGATGTTATTGTTGGTCCTTTTGCATATATACATGGCAATTCATTTTTTGAACAACAATCAAAAGTTGGCTGTTTTGTTGAAATTAATCGAAGTTCAATTGGCCAAAAAACAAAAATTAAACATTTGTCATACATTGGTGACGCCCATTTTCAAGAAAAAGTAAATGTGGGCGCAGGAACAATCGTTTGTAATTATGATGGCATCGAAAAACATCGTACACTTATTAAATCTGAAGCATTTATTGGTGGAAATAGTACCGTCATTGCTCCTGTTGTCATTGGTAAAGGTGCAATGGTTGCCGCTGGATCAACGATTAATAAAGATGTTCCCGATGATGCTCTTGCCATTGCACGACAACATCAAATCAATAAAGAAAATTATACAAAAAAATTTTTCCAAAGAAAAAAAGAATCTCATTTTATTGGTGCACATAAAATAACAACAGAAACATCTGAACAACAATAATGATCAAAGTCATACATACAGCAGACATCCATTTTGGAATGGAAAATTACGGCAAAATTGATAGCAAAACTGGAATCCATTCTCGACTTCTTGATTTTAAAAATGCACTTGACTTTTGTATCGATTATACAATAAAAGAACGTGCTGATTTATTTATTTTTTCAGGTGATGCATACAAAACAGCTCACCCCACTCCAACGCAACAAAAATTACTTATGAATTGCCTTTTTCGTCTACAAGAGACAGGCATTCCAATAGTGCTTGTTGTAGGAAATCATGACAATGCTCTTAGTTTTGGAAAAGCCCATTCCCTTGAACTTTTCAATGATATTCCATTAAAAGAATTTCATGTCATCAGTACTCCAACTCTTTTAACACTTGAAACAAAAAATGGCCCTGTTCAACTTGTCGGTATACCATGGCCAACGCGCAATACACTTGCATTGCAATCAAATTATGAATCCATCAAAGCTGATGACATTACTCACTATATTGCACAAGCAGTTGCTCGCATTATTCAAGACTTTACAACTAAACTTAACCCTTCTATCCCAGCCATTTTAGCAGGACATTTAACCGTAAGTTCTGGTATATTTTCAGGTTCTGAAAAACGTGCAATTTATGGAAATGATCCTGTACTCATGCCATCACAACTTGCACTTAAACCATTTGATTACGTTGCTCTTGGACATTTACATCGCTACCAAATCATTAATCAAGGGCATTATCCTGAAATTGTCTATGCGGGATCAATTGAGCGTATTGATTTTGGAGAACGCAAAGAACCAAAAGGCTTTTGCGTTGTATCGCTTGAAAAAAACAAGACAACGCACTCATTCATCGAAGTACCAACACGACCATTCATCCAAATAGAGATAACTCTTACCAAAGATCAAAACCAAACACATGAGATTCTTAATGAATTAAAAAAATATACACTTAAAGATGCAGTTATTAAAATTTTATATCACCTTCCCATCGACGAACCAGACTCAGTCGATCTACATGCTCTACAACGTGCATGTAGCAGCGCACACTACATTGTTGGAATTATACCATTACGTACACACATAACACGAATAAAACGATCGATCTCGTTGGAAAAAAAAGATCCAGAAACATTATTACGTTCTTATTTTAGCAATAAACCAGAACTCAATTCTCGAAAAGAGTTTTTAATTGAGAAAGCTTTGGAAGCTTATTACACATGCCAAGAAACAAAAGATCCCTGCTGACAAAACAAAATCTATAATTCAACAACTGTATAACGACTAAACAGTTCTTTTTTATATTCTTCCATAACACTTTTTTGTTTTTCTTCTGTTAACAATTGAACAATACTCTTGTTCATGTCCTCTAATGATTTAACACGTTCAGGAACATGTTTCATAACCATAAAAACATCGTGTCCCCCGTTGCTCTTTTCAACGTAAATATCATCTTTACGCATAGTTTTTATAAAAGATTTTTCATCAGCTATTTCATCAACTGCAATCCAATAAGGAGTTTTCCAATCAAGCAATCCTATATAAAATTGTTTTTCTGCCAATTCCAGCAATTCTTCATCTGTAAATGTTCCTTCAGGAATAAATGCACGTTTTATTTTAAATGATTCTTTTTCAATGGTAGACAGATGACTTGCAATGATCCCTTTTAACAAATCATCATAATATTTTTTAATCTCTTCTTGAGTTACAATAATACGTCCCGCAACAAATTGCCCCAATAATGTAGAAATTGCATACATCATTCGTCGTTGCTCTATACCATCCTGAAATGAATACAGCTGATCTTTAAATAATTGTTCTAATTGCGCTTGGCTTAAACCATTTTCGGCTTTAATTGCGTCAAAATCTTTCATTATTGCATCATCAGGAATAGTAATTTTATAAACAGAACATGCTTCAAAATACATTAATCTATTAAAAATTTCTTCTTCAGGACTTTTCACACGCCCATCCAATGTTTTTCTATTAATATCAAGCCATGTAATAACGATTACTTCATTGGTTGTTGTATAAATTAAATAAGCAATGCTATTACCCGATAACCAAACATCTCTTGGCAAACCATCTGCATGTTTGCTATAAGAAATTGGGCAAGCAAGCTGAACTACATCTTTTTTAGACTTTTGCTCTTCTCGTATTTTTTCTTTTTTATATTTACGATTTTTTTCTTTTTTACTTTGTGATGAATCGTCTATTTTTTGAGATTCTTGCTTAACAACTTGTTTTTGCAAAGTATCTGTTTTTTTTGCAAGCGATTGATCAGATGCATACACAATCGTTGATACCATACATAAAACAACCAAACACGCAGACACTTTTTTCATGCGACCTCTCCAAGAATATTAATAAATAAATAAGCGCCCATTACTGAGCGCTTATTAGTATAACAAATATAGAAAAAAAAATTATACTACTCTTACAGAAGAAGAATTTGTTTCTTTTGTTTCATCAGTTAATTCATCTTGAACATGCGCTAATTGTATATCAGCTCTCTTGAATAAAGAACGATTTTCTTGAGCACCATATGCAACTTTTAAATGAGCAATTTCTTGCACAAACACTTCTTGCATACGTTCATTCATTATTACTGTTCTAATTTCATCTGAAACTTCAGCCAATGCACGATAGCGAGGAGCTTCTTTTTTCTCAACAAAAACTACCCATTCTTTTCCATCTTCTGCTCGTGCGGTCACAAGCGCAGGAAGCTTTTTAGATGCAGCAATTGTTTTTTTCAAATTTTTATCAACTTTAAAATTCGTATCATTAACAACACCTAAATCCTCAACCTGCAATTTATCTTTGAGTGCAGCAGTTTTAAAATTATCCGGTTTTCCAACTCTAGCTGCCCATTCTGTTGCTTGTTTCTTACCATTAAATGCAATCCCATGCGCTTTCAATCCACCACGATCTTCTATAAAGCGAGGATTAAGATCTTTATTTTTTTCAAAATGATCTGCAATTTCTGCATCTGCTATTGTTATTTTTGACACAAGATATTGTTGAAATGCACGAGCAACAAGTTGTTTTTCAACATCTTCAAGAGCTAATGCATATGTTTTCTTGAAATCATCTGAATCACGGATTTTTTCAGCCTCAGCCCATGCATTCATAACACGTTCCGCGACTAATCCATCTAAAATACGTTCTTTAATATCTGGCATTGCTTGTAAAAAATGAGACATTTGTGGATTGGTTGCAACAATTTTATCTACATATTTATCAAAATCATCAGGTGTAATTGCTATCTTTCCGTTAAGTGTTAATAATGCATCTTCAGCTCTATCGTCAACTAAAGCAACCTTGCTTTTTGAACAGCACCCTTTAAACACTCCCTTGTGATTAAGATAAAAAAGCGTCCCAGCAATAACGGCAATTGCTGCGCCTATTTTAATAAGTTTTGACGTATCATTCATACAGAACTCCTTCGACTAATAAATAGCTACTATTGCATAAAAAGTACCACACATTTTTGTTTGTTGCAAAAAGGACAACTCACTTGACTGCACAATTCCTCCTGATATACAGTTGTCCATGCCAGCGATTTCCAAATAAAAAGGAGAAATGGTATGTTGCGCGTGACACATTATCTAACAATTATGTCATTTTTCATTGGCAACCTAGAAACATCTTTTGACCCACAATTAGGTCGATTCATGATAGATATGAATGATTATTCATATTATTCCCCTCAACAATCACCTCTGCCGAATACACTTTTACCTTGTCATTTTGTAAATAATTTCAATGCAAATATATCGCACGTTAATTATCAAACAATAGCTGCTTTTCATCACAAATGCTTACAATGGACTCAAACATTAATAACTACAAAACCTTCAACATTCACCTTTACTTCAATGCGATCGAAATTACCACCACACTTTGAAAACGTATTTGAACATCATAATCACAAAATACATAAAAAATTTAAAAACAATCCAAAAGAACGCTATGAAGCCATATTTTATTACAATCTTGTACAGCAATGCAATGGATACTATACCTTTGAACAATTGGCACAATATCACTATGCGCAAATGCATGAATGGGCACATTATTATTACAAAGGGTTTATAGAGTTCATAAAAACATTTCCCTTTTATGAAGATTACATTGTTGATCTTGACTCAAAATTTAAACAAAACACTCATTTTGCTGAAAAAGTATGGGCATCAGAACAAAAAGCATATGAACACATCACACAAGAAGCTGCTCGTATTAATGCAAAACGCTCACAAGAAAAAACATTGCAAGAACAAGAACGTATACGTCAACAGCAACAAATAATTGCTTACAGAAATCAACAAAAAAGAATTATTGCACAAGAATTTTTCCTTGAACAAAATAATCAACTTCATCAACACATATATCAATGGCAAAACAATCATCCAGATAGATTTTATGCATTGCAGCAAACAGTTACGCAACCTAACAAAAACATCACACAAACATATACTTTATCACACCAAGCTCAGGCTCTTTTGAAACAAAACAACTCTCAATATTGGCATTACGAAACATGCGAAGGAAACCAACTACAACAACAACTACATCGTGAAATCATAGAAGGCATAGAAAAAATTTCAACATTGCCATTTTCAAGAACTACTCAATCATTTGGTCATACAATCCATACAACAACAATCGAAACATACGATGCTGCACGGTACGCTAATGCCATGGGTGACTGTCTATCGGCAAGTAAACTTATTGATCTTGCAACCGCTATGATTGACTGCTGCACTGCACTTGTTGGTGGAGTTTTTGATGGAGTAATTGACGGCACCGCCGATGCAATTACGGGAACTTATCACTTAATTCGTCACCCCATTGAAACATTAAAATCTCTTGGAAATGTTGCATTGAAAGTTGCTGAACTTCTGCATGATTATGTCCCTTTGTACAAGCCACAATTTTTATGCATAACAAAGCAAGAAAAACTTGCAGCACAGCAGTATCATGATGAAATTGCACATAATTGGTCACAAGCACATAAAAAATTCTTACATTGGTGGGATGAAACACCAACACATGAAAAAATCTACGAAGTAACCAAAGGTACAACAAATACAATAACTAATATTATTATTGGAAATAAATGTTTAGAATTTATAGGCAAAATATCAAAAATAGCCGCCGCAGAAACACTTACATTCTATAAAAAAACACATCCTCAAGCTGTTATTGCTGGTACAGGAATAAGTATAGAAATAGACGCTGCAAGCGAGTTAATGCATCTTTCTGATGCCGATAAAATTATTGAAGCCCCTGCAACGGTTGTATTGGGGAAAATTGAAGCTACATCTTCTTTAATTGAATATGGTAAAAAGTTTCAATTAACCACAGAACAGGCCTTAGAAACCTTGCGCATAATTGAAGAAGACGGATGCTCTATTGAAAGATTTCATCAAGCAATAAAAGAACTTGGAAATGTACCTGGTTCAGAAAAAACAATAGAACGTATTTTCAGTTTAGATAAACAGGGAGATTTTTTTAAAGTAAATGCCCCCTGCGTCAGAGGTGGTTATTTTGAATTAGAATCAGGACTAAAAATAGCAGAACAAGGAACTGATAAAATAATTGCTATGAGCTCTAATCAATTAGTTGAAAGTGTAAGTAGAGAAATTGACATTATTACTACTTCCTCTTTCGTCGAATGCAAAAATTGGGATTGGGCCTATCAAAAAGATTTATCATACAGTTTTACAAAACTTAAAACAGAATTGGGCTCACGAAAAAAAATTGCAGAATCACAACATAAAAAAATGGTATTACACTCAAAACATCCATTACCAAATGAACCAGAGTTTAACAAATTTAAAAATTGGCTCATTGAAAAATCTATAGAATTAGTTGAAGGGTAAAAATGAGAATAGAGCATTCCTACGAACTACTATTAAATATACCATTTAATGATAAGTCAGTTTTAAAAATTATTGAAAAAGGACAAGAATTAGGACTTTCTTTTTTTTATTGGGATGATTATTGTGCCGACTGGAATAACCTTAATCTTATGAATAAAGAACAAACCCTTGCAAAAATAAACCGTGACAGCAAAGAACCTAGTGAAGACTATAACTATCCTAGTTCAATCGCTATACGTTATGAAGGAACTGATTTTTCAATGAACATAGACAATAAAAAAAACAATGTTTTTATACATATATATCCCGTTGGTCTTTGGTATAAAAAATTTGGAACTAGCTCATATGATTATACAGATTTAACTCGCTATATTGAACTTCTTATAACACTTGCCAACAACTATCCCATTCTTTCCATTGAAACGAATATGCTTCCCGATGGCTATCAAACAAAAGTTAACAAAAATGCCTGTAAAATAGCTCCGTATTCATCTTTTAACGAAACTTCTATTATGAAAATTATAGAAAAAGGACAAAAATTAGGATTTCGATATCTGAATCAAAAAAATTATACTGATCAATTAGATAGCCTTTCTGTCCTGAACAATAAAGATGTATTAAAAAAAATAATGGCAGAAGAATTGTTTAAAAAAACACTTAAAACTAATGAAAAAAAATCTACTGATTTTTTATTACCATCAAATATCGTTGTTCATTATGAAAATACCTTTTTTTCATTAGCTTTCACGCAAGAAGACATTAATGGACTTTATATTGAACTACTTCCTCTTAAAAACTTTTGGTTTATAAAAAACGATACATCTTCCGTAGAATATATCGATATAGGCCGCTACCTGAAACTTTTGATACAATTATGTGAAGATTTTCCATGCGATGATATTAGAGCATCAACACTTTAACTGCAATGTTTTTTTCACAATTGCGAGCGACACACAACAACAGCATGCAAAGCTTCTGGTGCAATTTTTGACAATACATATAATACTTCTTTCATTGTTGCACCCGTTGTCATAACATCATCAACAATCAAAAACTTTTTACCTTTATACGCCAAAGCACCTTCAGTCAGCTCAAAAACTCCTGCTATATTTTCAACTCGATCATCACGCCCCGCTGAAACTTGTGAACGTTTATATAAAGAACGTTTCACAAGTGGCAGAACTTGCTTTCCAGTTGCATGACTAATTTCCTTTGCCATCACTTCTGTTTGGTTGTACCAACGACGAGCATAACCCAACCAATGCAAAGGAACCGGAACAATGTAATCAAAATCCATAAAAGCAAAGGGAATTCGTTCAACCATCAGACGCCCTAATTGCACCGATGCTAATCGATGTGAATAATATTTTGCCCAGATCAATGAAATAAGAGGATCACGATAAAAACTCAATGCATGAACAGGGACCTTATATTTTTTAGTCACCTGAATTGAAATTGACGCAACTGGCTTTATTAAGCCTAAACAAGGCTTACATATAAAATGTGTTGGTAAAAAAATACGACAACTAACACAATAAGACGGAGCAATAACAGATTTTAAAAAAACTCGTACTCCACCCGCCCACTGTTTTACAGAAAGAACAAAATTATTACTTTCTTTCTCCACCTTACCACGTCCACCACGGGAACAAGTCCTGGTCATCATCATACGTTTCTCGAATAATCTGGTATAAAAATAATAATGAACCGCATGTAATCGCAACATCAGCAAAATTAAAAATATAAAATTCCCAACCGCCATAATGTAATTTTACAAAGTCAGTAACATATCCAAAAAATATTCTATCGTACAAATTTGACAAACCACCAACTGCTATCAAAACACTTGCTAAAGTTCCTTTTCCTATCATAAGTCTGCGGTAAATATGGTAAGTAAAAACAACAATTAAACAGCCGATAAAAACTGTCAGAATATTATACAGCAATTGATTGTACGTTGACAGAAAACTGAAACTAATGCCATGATTTTTAATACACACCAACGAAAGGAATGAAGTAATCGGCATTTCTTGAGTCCAATAATGACGCGCAAGCATTTTTGTAGCTATATCAATACCAATAACTATTCCAGCAATCGCCAGATACCAAGACATCAACGTTTTTTTCATATCAACTCACTTGCCCAAAACCACTCAATGTTTTTACAACCATTTCATGGCAAAGATCAATTGATTCTTTTGTCAATGTTTGCTCAAGATCACGAACAAAGCATCGAATAGTGACTGATTTTTTATCAACCCATTCATCTTTAACAAACGTACCAATCAATGCAACTGATTCTATTTTTTGTTCAGATTCGTAAACCGTTTTTTTCAACAAAGCAACAGTAACCGATTGAGGAACGATAACGGTCACATCAAACGAACTTCCTTGATATTTTGGTAACGGTACATAGCGCTTATTTATTTGTTTAAATGACACAAGCGTCTGGCCATCTAACTCAAATGCAAATGCTTGTCCGCCTCCAATTTTTTCCATATAGCGAGTACTAATCATACCAGCTGTGCCAATTTTTTTTCCCTCAAAAATAATATCAGCACATTTATATCTATGAGCCCACCATGGCTGATCGAGTGCACTAACCCATTCGATAGACATTGCAAGTAAAGCAAAAAGCGAATCAAGCTCAGCCTTACATGCATAAAAATCTATATGCTGTTTATCAAAAAAAATCCCTGACAGTGCTGTTCTTTCCTTAACCATTGCATGTTTATCTTTTTCAATATGCCAAACACGTGCCCATTCAAAGAAACGTAATATATCATTATTGGGACGGTTTATTTCAACATTTGAAAGCAAATGAGGCGCTAAAGAATCAACCAAAACAGTACGATCTTGAGACAGTGGATTTTTTAACAATACAGGTGATAGAGCAATATACTCCAATTTATGCAAAAAATGATTATCGTAAAATGCATAATTTTCAACTTCATGCATTTTACAAGCAAATGCCATATGATGTTTAACCAAAGACAACTGAGTAACAGAAATTTGTTCTTGTCCTTCAACTTGAAATAAAGGAAGCTCTGGTTGTATCCTATCCCATCCATACAAACGACCAACTTCTTCAATAATATCTTCAGCACGTGTTACATCTTTAGTACTACGAAAAGTCGGAACCATAATAGTATATTTTTTAGAAGCTGAAGATCCCGATTCTTTTACATCAAATTCAAGCTTCGATAATTGTTTTTTAACAAAATCACTTGAAAGTTCAACTCCAAGACGCCGTTCAATCAGAGCATGTTCAATAACAATTTCTTTTGGTTCTGCAGCTTTGCCTAAAGAAATAAGCGCTGAAGCATACACCCCCTTGAGCCCTGCTTTTTGAACAATACGAGCAAACCTCAAAATAGCTTCAACATTTGCATTAATCGAAAGATTTTTTTCAAAACGAACACTCGCCTCTGTGCGAATTTTATGGTGAGCCGCAGAAAGACGAATTGTACCAGGATTAAAATGAGCAGCCTCAATAAAAAGAGACTGTGTTGAATCTGAAACTGCAGAACTCAAACCCCCCATGATTCCAGCAAGACTTAATGGTTTTTTTCCATCAGAAATAACAATATCTTTTTTATGCAATGTAATAACTGATCCATCAAGCATAGTTAACTGATCCCCTTCAGTTGCCATGGTAGCAGCTATTGTTTTTGACGCGATTGTATCAGAATCAAATGCATGTAAGGGATGTCCCCAATCATGCATCACATAATTTGTTGTATCAACAACAAGATTAATTGCACGCGTATCAACACGAAGTAATCGTAACATCATAGTTACATGCGAAGGTGCATACTGTATTTTTTCAATAGGCAAAACAGCAATTCTATCGCATGCTTCAGGATCACATAACTCAACCGTTACAGGAATCGCTTTCGTTGCTTTATAATGAGTTTTTGCTGTTTTAATAGGAATGTCAGCTAAAAACTTTTCTTCTTTAATAAGAGGAATACCAAGTAAACATCCAATTTCGCGAGCAACACCACGATGCCCCCACATATCAGGACGATTTGTTATTGATTTATTATCAATTTCAAGAATATAATCTTCTGCTTCGCATTGTTCTTTCCACTCACCATTTTCTTCATTTTTTAAAACCATAACAGCTGGCAACAATCCATCTTTTACTGAACCCCAATCAACTGCGGTAGCCCAACTGCATACATTTCCATTTTTTTTAACAATATACCAACGACCAATAACCACGTCAGATCGCTTTACAAGTTTATTTTCACTCTTCCATTCAGGTATAAAAACTGAGACACCTGTGTCATCGATCATTGCAACACGTGCAACTGCATAATAATCAAGATGTAAGGTTATTTTAAAACTCTGCTCTATTTCTGCAGTTTTTGTATTAAAAAGACGTACAATATCTTCAACTGGATATTTTCGCCAATCAGCTGAAAGATGGTCAAAAATCCATCGTAACGAGAGTTTCATAGAAACACACCTTTATACAAAAACTAATTTATGATAGTATCGATAAATAAACAGGAGTATACAAAAAATCAGTAACCTAAACAAGTTCAAAGTGAGTGTCGATATGGAACAAATTTTACTTTTTTATAAATATGTAGATATAGAATGGCCTGAAGCTATAGCAAAATGGCAAAAAAGACTATGTTCTGAGCTTAACCTTAAAGGGCGCGTTCTTTTGGCAACCGAAGGCATTAATGGAACCGTTGCAGGAACGATCGAAGAAACAGAACAGTATATAAAAGCTTTAGATGCTCACCCTCTTTTTGGACAGATAGATTTTAAAACATCAACAGGAGACCGTTCAGCTTTTCCCAAAATGCGCGTTTTAGTTAAAAAAGAAATTGTTCGTCTTGGCATAGCTCCTGAAGAACTCAAAGCAAAAGATGGCGGAATTCATTTAAGCCCAGAAGAAGCTCATACGCTCATGACAAAAGCACCAAAAGATCTGGTCATCATCGATATTAGAAATAACTACGAAACACGCATTGGAACTTTCAAAAATGCCATTACACCTGATATCAGTACAACAGCGGAATTTCCTGCCTATTTTGACAACAATGTCGAACTTTTTGCAGACAAACAAGTTCTCATGACATGCACAGGGGGCGTACGCTGTGAACGCGTAAGCGCCTATTTAAAACAAAAAAACGTTGCAAAAGAAATATACCAAATAAAAGGTGGAATTCACCGCTACGCAGAACAATATCCTGACGGACATTTCAGGGGTATAAATTATGTATTTGATGCACGCGGAGGACAACGTATCAATAACGATATTTTAACAACATGTGACTTATGTTCAATTCCTTCAGATCAATACAATAACTGTATGAACGCTTCCTGCAATAATCATTATATTGCATGTCCAACATGTTTAAAAAAATATGAACTTACGTGCAGCGAATCATGCCTTACTCTTTTAAAAACCGGACAAGTCAAACCCCGTCCAAGCGTTGCGTACACAACACTTGAAACATCAACTGATTCACACCCTTGCGTATAAAGGTTTTTCATGACTCTTTCTGTTGCATCATTTGTTACCCTTAAAGATAAAAATTGGTTTCAAACTGGTGGTCCAGCACGTTTTTTTTGTGAGCCAACTACTGAACAAGAATTTCAAGAAGCGCTTGTTTTTGCTCAAAAAAACTGCGTTCCCATTTTTGTTTTGGGAGAAGGGGCAAATATTTTAATCAGCGACGACGGGTTTGATGGACTTGTTATAAGACCAAAAAACGTAATAATTACACATGAAGAACACACCAACGATACAACATCTGTGCGCATGACAGCTGGAGCAGGAGCAACAATTGCTCAAGCAATCAACTACTCACTTAACAATAACATTATAGGCCTTGAAGAATTTAGCAACATTCCAGGAACTATTGGCGGCGCCGTTTTTATTAATTTACATTACTATTCTTTTTTCTTGAGTGATTTTTTAGAAAGTGCGCAAGTAATTAACAAAATAACAGGACACGTAGAAACTGTGTTACCTGCATGGTTTAATTTTGGATATGATCAATCACGCCTCATGCACGGGGATTATTATCTCATATCTGCAACGTTTAAACTCAAAAAAGCATCTGATTTAGAAGTCGCATTTGCACAAGGTCGCAGCGTAGAAATCACACGACACCGCATGTCACGCTACCCAACAACACGAACCTGCGGTAGTTTTTTTAGAAATTTTCATCCACACGAAGTAACATTAACCTCTGAAGGTAAAAAAGTTATTTGGGTTGCCTACTATCTTGACAAAATAGGAGTCAAAGGTAATTTATCTGTCGGCGATGCCTTTGTTTCATACCAACATGCCAACATGCTTGTGAACAAAGGACACGCAACGTCACAAGATATTGTTATGCTGGCAAAAAAATGCAAGAACGTGTTTTCACTGAGTATAGCATTGTACCGCAACCTGAATGCCTTTTAATAGGATTTAAAGAATATCCACTCCTTACCTGGAATTAAAAATTATGATATATGATCTTACACATTTTTTTACCGCCAACAATGGCATCTTTTTTTTGCAAAACATAACCGTTGCACTTGCAGCTTTTGGCGCATGGAGAATGGGACAAGCATGCCTAACAACTTTTATGTCGCTTTGTTGGGTTTTAGGAAATTTTTTCTGTATAAAACAAGCAACGCTTTTTGGACTTGATGTCATTACTGCCGATGTTTTTGCCATAGGAGCCAACATGAGCGTCACCCTTTTGCATGATTATTTTGGAAAACGTGAAGCACAAAAAAGCATTATTATAAGCACTTGTGCTGTTTTATTTTTTTTAATTATGAGTCAATTTCTCATCTGGTACACACCCAATGCATTCGACGACACCCATATACATTTTGCTGCATTATTTGGAATAATGCCTCGTATTATTTTTTCATCGCTTATAGTTTCAAGCATAAGTTTAAATCTTAATTTAATGTTGTATCAATTGCTACGCAAAAAACCGTTTATTTCTACAACTCATGTATCTATGGTAGCCCTCACAGTAAGTCAATTTATAGATACCATTTTATTTAGTGTTTTTGCTTTATATGGTGTTGTCCATTCAATTATTCCCATTATATTTTTCAGCTTTTCAATCAAGTGTCTCTGCATTTTCATCAACATTCCACTCATTCATTTTTGTCAAAAGCTTTTCTCAAACGTAAGACATTCAGCATGAACAAACCTTATTTTTATTTTGAACTTATTCATCAATCTACAAAATCTAATGCTCGTGTTGGAAAAATACACACTCCACATGGCATTATCGAAACTCCTGGTTTTGTACCTGTTGCAACTAATGCCTGTCCAAAAGCACTTGACAGTGTTTTAATGGACCAATTAGAAGTACAACTTATGTTTTGCAATACTTATCATTTACTTTTACAACCAGGAAGAGAATTAGTACGACAAGCAGGAGGCCTTCATTCATTCATGAATCGAAACAATCCTTTAATTACTGATTCGGGCGGATTTCAAGTGTTTAGTCTTATGTATGGAACACTTCATGAAGAACTAAAAGGAAAAGGTAAAAAACGAGGAACTGAAAATGGCGTACTAAAAATTTCAGAAGAGGGAGTTACGTTCAGGTCATACCGGGATGGACAAAAAATACAATTAACACCTGAATCTTCAGTTCAAGCGCAAAAAGATTTTGGTGCCGATATTATTATTCCTCTTGATGAACTTCCACCCTATCATATCGCACCTCAATCACTCAAACGGTCCTTTGAACGAACTCATCGCTGGGAAGAACGTTCGCTCAATGAACATTTAAAAAATCCTAATAAACAAGCAATGTATAGCGTTATTCATGGAGGGGTTGATCTTACCTTACGTGAAAAAAGTTGTGCGCTTTTACAACAATTACCTTTTGATGGATTTGGTATTGGAGGATCACTTGGAAAAGATCGACCTGAAATGATTTCCATGCTCACGGGCATGATGAAATTTTTACCTCCCGAAAAACCTCGTCACTTACTCGGCATCGGAGACATTCCCTCATTAGAAGAAACCATTCCCCTTGGTTTAGATACATTTGATTCTTCTCACCCAACCAAATGCGCACGTCATGGCATGCTTTTTACTTTTAATGGATTTTTAAAAATTAATAATACACGCTATAGAAATCTTTTTGAACCTATCGAAAAAGGCTGCTCATGCTATACCTGCAAAAACTATACTGTTGCCTACCTGCGTCATCTTTTTAAAGCATACGAACTTACAGCCTATACTCTTGCAAGTATTCACAACATTGCATTTATGATGGAATATATGCGAAGAAAGCGAGCTGCAATTTTAAATAATGAAATTTAGGGGATACGATGCAAGAAAACAAGCACATAACGTCGACAACTCACCCATTAGTCAAAATGATCGTGCAACTTCACGATAAAAAAGGTCGTAAAGAACACACAGCATTCATTGTCGAAGGCTACCGTGCTTGCAAAGGATTTCAGGAAAATAACTATGTACTTTTACACCTCATTGCTACGACAACAGAAGCTCATACTGCACAATTACAATTTCCCCATGCAACAATCATAACTGTCGCTAACCAAGTTATGGAAAAAATAAGTACAGCAACAACACCTCCTGGTATTCTTGCTGTTTTTGCACTACCAACCAATAATTCTGACAATACGCATTTACAATCAGGACTTGTATTGGCGCAAATAAACGACCCTGGAAACATGGGGACTCTCATTCGTTCATGTGCTGCTTTTGGATATCGTTCACTTATTATTGTTGAAGGCTGCGATCCCTTTTCTCCAAAAGTAATTCAAGCATGTGCAGGTGCATTACCACTTATTGACCTCTTTCAATGTGATTGGGATACACTTGTCGCATCTGCACACAAAAATAATCTTAAACTCGCCGCCCTTGTTGTTAAAAACGGCAAATCGGTAACTGAAATCACTGAAAAAAATATCTTATTTGTCGTAGGCAACGAAGCACACGGACTGCCTACACAATGGATTAATCAATGTGATATATCGGTAACCATCCCCATGCGTGGGGCTACTGAAAGTTTAAATGCTGCCGTTGCAGGTTCAATTGCACTTGCACTACACTCACGTGTCTGATATTTATTTCCTAGATTCATCGCTATTGCCACTTTTGTAAGAAATGAAGGTTAAGACCTATAAAATAAACAACTGATCGCCTTAATCAAATTGTGCCATTTCTGCTCTTTTATTAAAAGTCGCAAGGTCCTTAATATTACTTTCTTTGTACATTCTTCTTTCAATTGACGGCCATAACCGGGCCCGTTGCCGCATCGGCAAAGATTCAAACAATAAAAATTCAAATGTGTCTTCGTCAAACTCAAGGTCTTGAATATCTTTATTTTCAAAAAAATTAATCGCCATATTTTGCTGCATATAACCACATAAAGAATCTATAAAAAGATACCTCCCCCTTCCATGTCTTCCCCAACCAAATGGCAATGCATTATTTTTATTCGCAAAAATAACATTCTTCCATAAGTCTATTTGATCTATTTGAGATAATTTCAAAAACAAATACTCTCCCAATGATATCTCGACAATTTCATCACCTTCATAAGGTCCAAGTTTATTAAACATTTTTGTTTCGATAGCTTTTTTTAAAAAAGAAATTATACAAAATGACTTTTCTCTTTCAGTCATACATTCTATGCAAGAAAAAACATCCTTATTTTCAGGAACAATGCCAACCTCCAATCTCTCCATGATTGCTCTCCACTCTCTTTCTGGTCGCTTTTTTTGAAAATCTAAAACAAATAAATGCTTAGATGGGCCATTCCCTTCATCCCAATAATTTTCACCATCCTCTTTTTCGAAATGACCATACTCACAATCAAAATCATCACAGAAAAATAAATCATCTTTAAAAGATTTATCCATAGCTTCTATTTTGTACAAAAAGCCGCAAACAAAAAATAGTCCCCATAATTTTTTTGTACTCATACTACAATCCTCACAATCCTACTACTCATTCCATAGTTTTTTATATATACCTCATTTTACTAACCACCTACTATCATCGCAAAACCTTTTCGTTGCATTTTCTCAAAAATATTCATTAAAATACTGTAAAAAGCATCCTAAAAGAAAGATGGTTATATGTTTTTTATTTTCTTTTCTTTTTTTTCATTGCTTGCGTGCATACATTTAAATACCTGTGCAAGTGAAGAAAAAATAACTATTGAAATTATTGAAAAAAATCATAATTTGTTGACCAAAAAATTCAATAAATATCAAACTTTTTTACGAGAAAATAAATATTATTTAAAAAAAATAGAGAAACAAAAAAAATATCAAAAACTTATCGAAGCTGTACAAGAAAGTATAAAAAAGAAAGAACTTCTTGCAGGAACACTTTATTACGCGCTCGATATTACCTCAACCATTTTAGTCGAACTTGCAAATAATGCTTCCTTAACTTCTGAACACATTAAACAATTTAAAATTACACAAAGCATGTACGAACAAATACCATAACTACCGAAAAAAAAGTTGTTAATGTTTATTTAATTTTATAGCACGTGCTTTAATGACCACAAAATAAATAATGCCCGCATGAAGAGCAACTGCTACCGTAATCGCTAAAAAAATATTAAAAAAAGTAATATACGAATTTTGATGTAATTGATAAAGCGTATATGAGGCAAGAGGAATAAAAATTCCTACACTAGTAACAACTCCAGGATTGTAATATTTCATACGAATAGTTATTATTATATGCAAAAGAGCATTGAATAAAGCAAACACAGGTAATAAAACACCAATACTCAACGCACAGTGCTGAGCAAACAAACAGCAGACTAAATGTCCAAACCACACAATTACTACATTAATGATGCAAATTTCACTATCAGATAAACAAGCTTCAGAATTATGTGAAAACATCTTTCCAACAGTCATAGAAAATGCATGTTTAAATCCTCCGGGAAAAACATACTCTTCACATTGATGAATAAGATAAGCAGGGAAATGCAACCAAATCAAGAAAGGCAAAAAACCAATTGCCTGAGCGCAACTTACTAAAACAATACACAATGCTACAGCAACTGGTAATGTATGGCTCATCCAAGCACTTACCAAGTGACGAAAAACAACTGAATGTATGGTCATCAAATCCCCTTTTTTAGCTTATTAACCCTTACAAAAAAACGGTACCATAAAAACACCTGCGCTCTCAACGAATTTTTGTTGTAGAATTTTAAAAATATACTAAACTATACATCGTCTTTGACTATTTTTGTG
>SXGU01116118.1_pt1 | contig 34739 bp, 34 predicted proteins | sample 3174531 | NCBI WGS metagenome assembly SXGU01 (sample SAMN11356863, study PRJNA531348) | freshwater metagenome | isolation source: freshwater sample F1-140 | place: China: Fuxian Lake, Yuxi | collected 2017-12-25 | reverse complement strand
AGACTTCGTCATCGCCACTGGCGTGCAGTACTCGGTGAGAGACTTCGTCAACGCCGCTGCCAAGGAACTCGGGATGAGTATTCGCTGGGAAGGTCAGGGAGTGGACGAGAAGGGCTACGATGAGCAGGGAAAATGCATCGTTGCAGTCGATCCACGCTACTTCCGTCCCACCGAAGTCGAAACGCTACTCGGAGATGCAAGTAAAGCCAAGCAGAAACTCGGCTGGACGCCGCGCACGACATTTGACGAACTGGTCACTGAAATGGTGCGTGAAGACCTGCGCGCAGCCGAGCGTGATGAACTCGTCAAGCGGCACGGTTACAAAGCGATGGACTACAAGGAGTAAGGTATGTCGCACTTCACCATCCTTAACTTGCCTACGTTCAATGATCCACGAGGTTCCTTGACAGTGCTCGAAAGAGCTTTGCCTTTTGAGGTTGTCCGGACTTATTGGATCTACGGTGCTGATGGACAAACGCGTGGCGGACACCGGCACACATACACCCGTCAAGCGCTGGTTGCATTGAGTGGAAAAGTGTCGATGTATATGAACGATGGCGTTACCGAAGAAACCATCGCGCTGAACCATCCCAGCCAATGTCTTCTGGTTGAGCCGAAAGACTGGCACACCATGACATTCAGTGAAAACGCCGTTCTGCTGGTCATGTCTTCTCATCCATATGACCGTAGCGAATACATCGACGCCCCTTACCAGCAGCGAGCATTGCATGATTGAATACGAAAGTCTTGCACGCTCCAATAGTGCTTATATGGCCGATCTGGAAGATGCGGCCAAGCGGGTTATTCGGAGCGGCTGGTATGTGCTTGGACAAGAGGTTAGCGCTTTCGAGGCCGAGTTTGCTGATTACGTGGGCGCGAAACACTGCATCGGTGTAGCTAATGGATTGGACGCGTTGATACTTGCGATTGAGGCGCTGGATCTACCCAAGGGCAGCGATGTGCTTGTGGCTTCCAATACCTACATCGCGACCATCTTGGCCATCGTCCGTTCCGGCCACCAACCGGTGCTGGTGGAGCCCGAGTTGGAAACTTTCAACATGGATCCGGCAAAGTTGGCAGGATCCATGACGTCAAATACCCGTGCTATCTGTGTGACGCACCTGTTTGGGAAAAGCTGCCGCATGGATGCCATCTGTGCTTTCGCCCAAAAGCACGGACTGAAAATTGTTGAAGACTGTGCCCAATCACACGGCGCAAAAGTCGCTGGTCAGATGACGGGCATTTTTGGGGATGCTGGCTGCTTCAGCTTTTACCCGACCAAAAATCTCGGTGCGATTGGGGATGCTGGCGCCATCGTTACCAACGACGATGCCTTGGCAGATCGTTTGCGCCACACACGCAACTATGGCTCTAAGCAGAAATACGTCAACGATTTCGTCGGCGTTAATTCCCGCCTTGATGAATTGCAGGCCGCGCTGTTGCGCGTCAAGTTGCGTTACCTGGATCAAATGACGCAGCACAAACGGGCTTTGGCTGATGTCTATTTCGCTAATCTCCCTGCCTGGCTGAAACTGCCGCGTCGCCGCGATGACGAATACGACGTCTTCCATATCTTTGGTGTGCGTTATCAGCGCCGCGATGATCTGCGCGCCTGGTTGCTGGAGCATGGCGTTAAGACTGAAGTTCATTATCCGATTCCACCCCACAAGCAGAAAGCCATGCAGGGAATCCTGTCCGGCGAGTGGCCCATCGCCGAGGCGCTGCACAACACTGAGCTGAGCCTTCCGATTTCATACGCCCATAGTCCTGAAGACATGCTTCGGGTGTGCGAGATACTTAAGAAATATGACGCTTAAAGAACCCAGAGCAGCCTTATGAATTCATGCAGCCGTCGACCCAGCATCAAGGTTCTAGTGACTGGAGCGGATGGATTTATCGGTTCTCATCTGACCGAGGCCTTGGTACGCCAAGGTTACGCGGTGCGGGCCTTCACGTATTACAACTCCTTCAACTCCTGGGGTTGGCTGGATCATTGCGCCGATGACGTCAGGGGCCAGTTCGAGGTCTTTTCCGGAGATATTCGTGATCCGTATGGCGTCAAGGAAGCTATGCGGGGCTGCGATGCGGTACTGCATCTGGCCGCCCTAATCGCCATCCCCTATTCTTATCATTCACCAGACACCTACGTTGATACCAACGTCAAGGGAACTTTGAATGTCCTCCAGGCGGCACGTGAGCTTGGAGTACAGCGTGTTTTGAACACTTCCACCAGTGAGGTGTATGGTTCGGCGCGCTTTGTTCCGATTGCCGAAACCCACCCCCTGCAAGGACAATCGCCTTACTCAGCTACCAAGATTGCCGCCGATCAGCTGGCCTATTCCTTCTATGCTTCCTTCGGCTTGCCGGTTGTGACGGTGCGCCCTTTCAATACCTATGGTCCGCGGCAGTCGGCGCGTGCGGTGATTCCTTCCATCATTACCCAGCTCGCCGCCGGCAAGCGTCAGATCCATCTCGGCGCCATATCGCCGACTCGTGACTTCAATTTTGTGACCGATACTGTTAACGGGTTCATCGCTGCATTGCGTTCCGAGGCTGGTTTGGGCGAAGTCATCAATTTCGGCAGCAACTTTGAAATTTCCATCGGTGACACCGTGCAACTGATCGGAGAAGTGATGGACGTGGATGTCGAGGTGCTGACGGACGAGGCACGTATTCGCCCCGAAAATTCCGAGGTTCAGCGTTTGTGGGCAGATAACAGCAAGGCGCGCGAGCTATTCGGGTGGACGCCAGCCTATGGTGGTCGCGAGGGGTTCAAGCGCGGCCTGACTGAAACGGCCGAGTGGTTTGGTCAGCCGGCCAACCTCAGCGGCTACAAGACCAATATCTACAATCTGTAATCCAGTGCCTGTCAATCCCGACCTCGTTAGCCAGACCGTTGCCGCCGTCCGCAGTGTAGTCGGGGCAGTGCCGGCTGCACTCCATGAACCCCGTTTTGCAGGTCGAGAGTGGGAGTACATCAAGGACTGTCTGGATTCCAGCTTCGTTTCCTCGGTAGGCAAGTTCGTCGATCGTTTCGAGGCCGAACTGGCAACCTATACTGGCGCCAAGCATGCCGTGGCTGTGGTGAATGGTACGGCAGCCTTGCATGTGGCGTTGCGCCTGGCAGGTGTACAGGCGCAGGACGAAGTGCTGGTTCCAGCCCTGACCTTCATTGCGACGGTAAATGCAATCAGCTATTGCAATGCCGTGCCGCATTTTGTGGAAAGCGAAGAGCGCTGTCTCGGGATTGATCCCGTGGCATTGCGCAGCTATCTCGGCGCGCATACCGAGCAACGGAACGGATTGTGCATCAATAAGAAAAGTGGCCGCGTGATTCGCACCATTGTCCCCATGCATACCTTTGGTCATCCGGTCATGCTCGACGAATTGCTGGCGGTGGCGCATGACTTCAATCTCGTCATGGTCGAGGATGCGGCGGAGTCGCTCGGCAGCGATTACCACGGACGCCACACCGGAACGTTCGGTCAACTCGGGACATTGAGTTTTAACGGAAACAAGACCATCACCACCGGCGGCGGCGGTGCGATATTGACCAACGATAGCGCGCTGGCGCTGCGCGCAAAGCATTTGACGACAACCGCCAAGCTGCCACATGCCTGGCACTACGTTCACGATGAGATTGGCTACAACTATCGTATGCCGAATCTGAATGCCGCGCTGGGCTGTGCCCAGCTTGAGCAACTGCCGCAATTCATTAAAGCCAAGCGTACACTGTTCGAACGCTACCGCGAGGCCTTTGCCTCGGTGCATGGTATTGCTATGCAAGGGGAGCCAGAGCACTGTTCGAGCAACTACTGGCTGCAGACCGCCATGCTGGACCGGGACAATGTCGGTCAGCACGATGCACTCTTGCAGGCGCTCAATACGGCAGGTTGCATGAGTCGGCCAGCCTGGACGCTGATGCACAAGCTCGCTCCTTATGCGACATGCCCAAGCATGGCGTTGCCGGTCGCGGAGAGTCTGGCGACGCGCCTAATCAACATTCCAAGCAGCTCGGCGCTTGGCATGGAGTTGCGGCCATGAAGGACATTGTGCTCATTGGCGCCGGCGGCCATGCGGCTTCCTGCATCGATGTCATCGAAAGCGAAGGCCGCTTTCGAATCGCTGGTCTTGTTGGCGTGACGTCGGAGTTGCATCAGCGCCTGTGCGGTTACGAAGTCATTGCGATAGACGAGGCACTGCGTGAACTGGCCAAGGAGTACCAATGCGCGTTGATCACGGTAGGTCAGATCAAGTCAGGCGAAAGCCGAATCCGCTTGTACCAGAAGGCGTGCGAGGCCGGGTTTGAAATGCCCGTCATCGTGTCGCCGCATGCTCGTGTTTCCAGCCATGCTTCAGTCGGCGCCGGAAGCATCATCATGCACGGTGCATTGGTCAATGCCAATGCCAGAGTCGGAAGCAATTGCATCATCAATAGTCACGCATTGATCGAGCATGACGCCGAGGTCGGCGATCATTGCCACATTTCGACGGGTGTCATCCTCAATGGAAATGTGCGTGTCGGCGCAGCCAGTTTCATTGGCAGCGGGACAGTGACAAAGCACGGCGTTTCCATCGGGGCGGCTTGTCTGGTCGGTATGGCATCGGCGATACGCCACGATCTGCCGAATGGAACGAGCTATTGGCCGGGATCTGCAAATGACTAAGGTGCTGATCATTGCTGAGGCGGGCGTGAATCACAATGGGGATATGGGGTTGGCTCGTCGTCTGATTGGCGTGGCAAAAGAAGCCGGCGCCGATATCGTCAAGTTCCAGACATTCTCCGCCGATCGCCTGGTGACGAAGACCGCCGCCAAAGCCGATTACCAAACAGAAACCACAGACGCTGGAGAGTCTCAGCATGAGATGCTGCGTCGTCTCGAACTCAACCCCGCCATGCACGATGAACTTATTGTCGAGGCAGCCAGGTGTGGCATTGAGTTCATGTCTACCGCATTTGATGAAGAGAGCGTAAGTCTTCTCGCCAGCAAGGCGCTCAAGCGCTTCAAGGTTCCTTCCGGCGAAATAACGAATCTCAACTATCTGCGACGTATTGCCTCTGTGGCGGATGAGGTGATTATTTCGACTGGAATGGCCACGCTCGAAGAGATTGGCGCCGCTATCGCTGTTTTTGAAGCAGACGGAATTGCACGGGACCGCATTGCCGTGCTGCACTGCACGACTGAATATCCTGCACCCATGGCGGCTGTTAACCTGCGCGCCATGCAGACGATTGCCCGTGAGTTCGGTGTGCGGATCGGCTATTCCGATCACACGCAAGGTATCGAGGTTGCTATTGCTGCGGTGGCGTTGGGCGCGACCATCATCGAAAAGCATTTCACGCTGGACTGTACTTTGCCGGGTCCGGATCATAAGGCCAGCCTGGAACCGGATCAGCTTGCCGCTATGGTCGCCGCCATCCGCAATATCGAGCAGGCCATGGGTGACGGCGTTAAGGGCCCGAGCCCGACCGAGGCGAGGAACCTGCCGGTCGTGAGAAAATCTCTGGTGGCCATCCGGCCTATTCGGGCTGGCGAATTCTTCAGCACCCAAAATATTGGAGCCAAGCGTCCAGGGACCGGCATCTCGCCGATGCGTCTCAACGAGGTCGTCGGCAAACCTGCTCCGCGAAATTTCGCACCAGATGAGTTGATCGAGCTATGAGCCGCAAAATTTGCGTGATTACCGGCACCCGTGCGGAATATGGCTTGCTTCGTTTGCTGATGCAGGGAATCCGCGATGACGCTCAATGCGAGCTGCAGCTTGTTGTGGCCGGCATGCATCTGTCTCCAGAGTTCGGTTCCACCTATCAGGCCATAGAGGCCGACGGTTTTTGCATTGACCGCAAGGTTGAAATGCTCCTGAGTTCCGACAGCGCCGCCGGTATAGGCAAGTCAGTTGGTCTCGGCGTCATCGGTTTTGCCGATGTTTTCGAGCAGCTGCAGCCTGACTTGATTGTAGTGCTGGGTGATCGCTTTGAGATCTTGGCCGCAGCGACTGCTGCGCTGTTTACCCGCATTCCGGTGTTGCATCTTCATGGCGGGGAGGTGACGGAGGGCGCAGTGGATGAATCAATGCGCCATGCCATCACGAAAATGTCGCATGTCCATTGTGTAGCGACAGAGGCGTATCGCCGCCGTGTGATCCAGCTTGGCGAACAACCTGAGCGCGTGCATTGCGTTGGCGGGCTCGGTGTGGATGCCATCAGACAGGTCAGGCTACTGGATAGAGCCGAGCTCGAGGCATCACTTGATTTCAAGCTGAAAGACAGAAATCTCTTGATTACTTTTCATCCCGCTACGCTTGATGGCGAGTCTGCCACCGATCAGATGGCCGAATTGCTGGCGGCCCTTGGCGAAATGAGCGACACGGGGTTGCTCTTTACCTTGCCGAATGCCGATGCTGGCGGACGGCAACTGATCGCCATGCTGCAGAATTTTGCCGCCGCACATGCCAACGCGCGCGCTTATCCTTCCCTGGGGCAAGTGCGCTATCTGTCCTGTATGTCGTACTGCGATGGGGTCATTGGTAATTCGTCGAGCGGTCTGCTTGAAGCGCCGAGTCTGAAGAAGGGTGCCATCAATATTGGCGATCGTCAGCGTGGCCGCTTGCAGGCCGCCAGCATTATTAATTGCCGGCCGGTCCGCCAGGAAATCGGGGCGGCGATAACACAGCTTTACTCGCCTGCGTTTCAGGCAAGCCTTACCAAGATCAGCAATCCCTACGGCGATGGCGGTGCCAGTGAACGCGTGCTGGCCCTAATCAAGCAGCTTGAGCTTGAAGATCTGGTGCAGAAGACTTTTTATGACTTGCCGGTTACCGGCAATGGATCTGGAGAAAACCAGTGAGCGCAGCCGAGAGCATTTGGCGGGCAGCGGTACTGAGCCCGAGCGCAAGTATCAAGCAGGCAATCACCAAGCTCAACGACACGGGCCTGCAGATTGTGCTTGTGCTTGACGCAAACGATACGCTTCTCGGAACGCTGACCGATGGGGATATCCGTCGCGGCCTGTTGAAAGGCCTAACCCTGGATGATGTTATCGAGGGCGCCATGCGCACCACTTCCTTTGTTGGGACCCCAGAAATGGGGCGCGATATGGCGCTTCAGTTAATGAAGGCCAACCGCTTGCACCAGCTTCCTGTCGTTGATGCCGACCGCAAGGTGGTTGGCTTGCATTTGTGGGACGAAATCGCATCCCCGTCATTCCCCAATGCGATGGTCATCATGGCTGGCGGCCTCGGCATGCGTTTGCGCCCCCATACCGAGAGTTGTCCGAAGCCGATGCTGCCCGTGGCTGGCAGGCCTATGCTGGAGCACATCATCGAGCGTGCCAAGACAGAAGGTTTCGCGCACTTCATCATTACGGTGCAATACCTCGGACACATCATCGAAGAGCATTTCGGCGACGGTAAGCGCTTCGGCGTACGCATCGAGTACCTGCGCGAGACGACGCCACTGGGCACCGCCGGTGCGCTGAGCCTACTGGCGCCGCGCCCGGACTTGCCGTTTATTGTGACCAACGGTGATGTGCTATCGGATATCCGCTACGGTGAGCTGCTGGACTTCCATGCGCGCCATGCGGCGGTGGCCACGATGGCGGTGCGCCTGCACGAATGGCAGCATCCTTTCGGCGTGGTGCAGACGCAGGGGGTCGACATTATTGGCTTCGAGGAAAAGCCGGTTGCGCGCACGCACATCAATGCCGGCATCTATGCGCTCAGCCCCGAAGCCTTGAGCGGCATGGTCGCGAACAGCCGTTGTGACATGCCAACACTGTTTGAACAGTTGCAGACAGAGGGCAAACGCACTGTCGCCTATCCCATGCACGAGCCCTGGCTGGATGTGGGGCGCCCCGACGATTTGAACCGAGCAAACGCCGAAAACGGCGGCAAACACTAATTCCCCATGAATAAGATCAAATATCCCAACCCGATAGACCTGACCCCTTTTACCAAGGACAACGCTCACCCCGCCACCAAGTATGGGCTGCCGAGCGATGTGATCTATTGCAAGAAGTGCGTGATCTCGAATCAGCGCCCGAACTCGGCAGTCGAGTACAAGCATACGAAGGATACGAAGAAAGCCACGATCCACTTCGACGAAGAAGGCATTTGCGACGCATGCCGCTTTGCCGAACGCAAGCATCAGACCATTGACTGGGTCGAGCGCGAGAAGCGTTTGCGTGAGCTGTGCGACAAGCATCGCAAGCATGATGGCTCCTACGATTGCATAGTTCCGGGTTCGGGCGGCAAGGACAGCTTCTACGCCTCGCACATCCTCAAGACCAAGTACGGCATGCATCCGCTGACCGTGACCTGGGCGCCGCACGTATATACCGAATGGGGCTGGAAGAACTTCCAGTCCTGGATACATGCGGGGCACGACAATTACCTGATGACGCCGAATGGCCGCGTGCACCGCTTGTTGACGCGCCTGTCCACCGAACTGCTGTTTCATCCCTTCCAGGCCTTCATGTTCGGCCAGAAGGCATTGGCGCCCAAGATGTCCTTGCTGTTCAATATCCCGCTGGTGTTCTACGGTGAGAACGAAGCCGAGTACGGCAACCCGATCGGCGATACGGACTCGGCCAAGCGCGATTGGTCCTACTTCACTGCGGAAGATCAGTCGCAGATTTATCTCGGCGGCGTTTCGGTGTCCGATTTGAAGTCGCAGTTTGGCGTTGACCAGAACGACCTGCAGCCTTATCTGCCGGCCGACCCAAACCGCATCGCCGAGAGCAACGTCGAAGTGCACTACCTCGGCTATTACCTCAAGTGGCATCCTCAGTCGTGCTACTACTACGCGGTCGAGCATGGCGGCTTCCAAGCATCGCCGGAACGTACGCCCGGCACCTATTCCAAGTACAACAGCATCGACGATCGCATCGACGATCTGCATTACTACACGACACGCATCAAATTCGGCATCGGTCGCGCTAGTTACGATGCGGCGCAAGAGATTCGTTCGGGCGACATCAATCGTGATGAGGGCGTGGCACTGGTCAAGCGTTTCGATCATGAATTCCCCGAGCGCTTTGCAGGCGAACTATTCTCATACCTGAGCCTGCCGGAAAGTGAGTTTCCGGAAGCCAGCAAGATGTTCGAAAGGTCCATCATGGACCGTGAGTACTTCGATGTGCTGACCGACCAGTTCCGCTCTCCGCATCTCTGGTACAAAGACGGTGGCGAATGGAAGATTCGCCATGCGGTGTGGGAAGAAGGCAAGTAGACCACCGTGCGAAACGTTCGACTGATTGCCCGCCTCGACATCAAGGGGCCGAATCTCATCAAAGGGATTCATCTTGAAGGCTTGCGTATTATCGGCTCGCCGGCCGAGTATGCCCGCCGCTATTACGAACAAGGCATAGATGAGCTGCTCTACATGGATTGCGTTGCCAGCTTGTATGGCCGCAACCATCTCGGCGATATTGTTCGCTCGGCGGCGGAGAACATCTTCGTGCCCATGACTGTGGGTGGCGGTATCCGCTCAGTCGACGATGCAACCCAGCTCCTGCGAGCTGGTGCCGACAAAGTGGCGGTGAATACCGCGGCGGTAGCCAACCCACAATTGATCACGGACATCGCCCGTCGCTTCGGCAGCCAGTGCATGGTGCTCTCGATTGAGGCTAAGCAGATCGGCGCCGGGCGCTGGGAGGTCTATACCGACAACGGCCGTGAACGTACGGGACTGGACGTGATCGATTGGGTCAAGCGTGGTGTGTCCATGGGGGCTGGAGAAATTCTGCTGACCTCGGTCGATCGCGAGGGCACACGCAGGGGGTTTGATATCGATCTGATCCGCGCTGCGAGCGCTGAAGTGTCAGTGCCGATCATTGCCAGCGGCGGCATGGGCTCATCCGCAGATATGGTGGCGGTCACCCGTGATGGTGGCGCTGATGCGGTGGCGATGGCGGATATCCTGCATTACAAGCGCGCTGGTGTTGGTGAACTCCGTGCGCATGCCAGTGCGGCCGGCTTGGGCGTGAGGGCATATGAGCAAGCCTGAAATTACAGTGATTGATTATGGTGTTGGCAACCTTCTGAGCGTACAGCGCGGCTTGGAGCATTGTGGCGCGGAAGTTGTTTTGACATCCGATCCCGAGGCCGTGATCGCTGCCAATCGCGTCGTTCTACCGGGGGTGGGGGCTTTTGCCAACGCCATGCAGGCACTTGAAGAGAGGAGCCTGGTGCCGGCGATCCGAGAGCTTGCAAAGCGTGGTACGCCTTTGCTCGGCATCTGCCTCGGCATGCAGCTGCTGTTGGACGAGAGCGAAGAGTTTGGCCTGACGCCCGGTCTTGGTTTAATCCCAGGCCGGGTGGTGCCTATTCCCATCGCGACTGTGGCGGGTGAGACACAAAAGATTCCGCATATCGGCTGGAACGGACTTGTTCCCGCGGAGGGGCGGTTGGGCTGGCATGCCTCTGCACTGACGGATACAGCGCCGGGCGATGCAACTTATTTCGTACATTCCTTCATGTCCGTTCCGGCGGACCCGGCTCACAGGGTGGCTGACTGCTTCTACGGCGGCCATCGCGTGGCTGCAGTGATCGCAAAAGACCAGATTACAGCTTGCCAGTTCCATCCGGAAAAAAGCGGAGAGGTCGGGCTAAAAATTCTGCGGCGGTTTATTAGCGCATGAAGATTCTGGCCGTCATCCCGGCGCGCGGGGGCTCCAAGCGGCTGCCCGGGAAAAACATTAAGTCACTAGGTGGGCGGCCCTTGATCACGTGGTCAATCGACATTGCGAAAAATATCCCGGATGTCTGCGACATTCTGGTCTCTACTGACGACCCGTCCATCGCCTCAGTATCTTCAGCAGCAGGCGCGCTCGTCCCGTGGCTACGTCCGAGTGAACTCGCAACTGATACCGCCACGTCGGTCGATGCCGTGTTGCACGCACTGGACTGGTATGAGGCAGAGCATGGCATGGTTGATGGTGTGCTGCTGTTGCAGCCAACCTCTCCCTATCGTAGCCGCGAGACGATTCTGAAAGGGATGCAACAATTTAATCTTCAGCGCAGATCAGTCGTTGCCGTCTCTGAAGTCAAAGTCGATCCCGCAAGATGTTTCTTCATTCAGGAGCATGGTCTGAAAATGTGTGTTTCTGCCTCTGAAAACACTCAGGAGGCTGCATACGCTGTTAACGGCGCCCTATATCTGATCAGTCCAGATGAACTTCGTAAAAACAGGTCGTTTTTCAGCGGCACATCGGTTCCGTTGATTGTTAATAGCCAACGTGAGTCACTTGATATCGATGACGACTTTGATTGGTGGTTGGCGGAGCGGATGCTTGAATTTTGAAAAGGAAAATTAATCGTGAGCGTAAACACAGCGAGCATGTGGCTGACCTGGGATGACATCAGGCGAGCGGCTAAGGGAAAAAGAGCATATCTATACGGCAGATCCGAAGATTGGGTCCATAAGGCGGCTCCCCGGCTGAAGGACGAACTGGTCGGAATCGTTGATAGAGAGCACCAATATCACGGCACGCTGTATAAGGGCCTGCCTGTGTTCCCGCTTGAAAGCATCGATGCGCTAAACGAATGCTATTTCGTTATTACAGCCGGCGACTTCGACGGCATTGTTGAGAACTTGATTGCTCACGGCCTTCGTCCAGGCGTCGACTTCAGTTGCTCGCCCGATTTTCGTGATTACAAAGTTCTCTCAAATATCAAGTCGCATGAGGTCAATGTCCTGTTCTCGTCCTCGGACTACAACGATGTGACGAGAGCCAGGGGCAGTCGGGTTGGCGGCGGCATGTTCCTTCTAGAAATGCCGACGGGTGAGATCAAGCGAGTTGCAACAGGTTCGTTCCGGCAATTTGAGCAATCCGGTGATTTCATTTATGCCGTCGAGTATGTGGAGAAAGCACTGGTCCAGTTTGATCTGGACTTCAAGATCGTGAAAAAGGTCAGCTTGGATAAGCCGAACTATTGTGGGCTGTCGCTGAACAACGATGATGGCTTGATTTACTTGGCGAATGCTGGGACTGATGAAATCAGCGTGTTCGACATACGCAGCCTTGAGATGGTGAAAAAACGTCGTTTCAATACCAACCAGTTGGGCGCAGAGCATCACGTAAACGATCTTTGCTATTTTGAAGGCATTTTGTATTGCAGCTATTTCTCTTATTGTGGAGGCTTCAAGCGCGGTGTGTTCGACGGCGGAGTCTCGGCGATTGACGTGAATAAAGAGGAGGCGATGCCGGTCCCGTTGATTGACGGGCTGTGGAAGCCACACACGCCGAAGTTTGTGGATGGAAAGCTGGTTGTCCTTGATTCAATGAGAGGGCGCTTGTTGTCCGGGTCGCCTAAGCCAATCACCCGATTCTCGGGATTTGTCAGAGGCATGTGTAAACACGAGAACTACTGGCTCGTCGGGCAAAGTGAAGACATGTACGTTACCGACCGCATGTCAATGACGGAAGATGCCGTCCTTCTAAATTCCGGTGTGTATATCTACGACGACGAATCCAAAGCAGCATTCTTTTATGCGACACCCGGGATTATGAATATTCATTGTTTGGCTGATTTTGGAGGGTGAGATCATGATCGATTACTTGGCTAAGTTGCCGCCTTTGACAGACTTCGAACGGGAGTTGATCGGACAGAAAGTCGATGTCGATGCGAAATACAAGCTTCCGTCGCCTGTCAAGTACTGCAAGAAATGTGTGATCTCCAATCAGCGTCCGCGCATAACCTTTGATTCTGAGGGCGTGTGTAGCGCTTGTCGTTACTGGGAGAAAAAGAAAAGCGCTATTGACTGGAGCACGCGTGAGCGAGAGCTTAAAGAGCTGTGTGATCGCTACCGGCGAGATGATGGCGGGTTCGATGTTTTGGTTCCTTCGAGCGGCGGCAAGGATAGCGTCTATGTCGCGTGGGAGCTGAAGACAAAATATGGGATGCACCCATTAACCATGACTTGGGCGCCGCATCTGTATACCGAAATCGGGATTCGGAACTTTCAGGCGCACATCCATGCCGGCCTGGACAACGTTTGCTATACCGCAAACGGGATCGTCCATCGAAGGATGACGCGGATTTCGACAATCGAGATCGGGGATCCGTTTCAGCCTTTCATCTACGGGCAAACCTATTTGCCCTTGAAGGTGGCGTTAGGGCACGGCATTGGCCTCATCATGGACGGAGAAAATGGCGAATCTGAGTATGGCGGCGATGTCTCGACCGAATCCAAAACCGGATTCACGCCAAAGGATGCTGAGGAATTCTGGCTGTCTTCATTTCCGTTGAGCCATTGGAAAGACAGAGGCTTTACAGATAGAGATTTGGAGATATACAGCGCCCCAAGTATTGAAAGCTTGCAGAAGTCAAATATCGAAAGACACTTCTATAGCTACTATCGTGATTGGCGGCCGCAAAGCCACTACTATTACTGCATGGAAAATACAAACTTTGCGCCAAACCCTAAAGGCCGCTCCGAAGGCACGTTCTCGAAGTACGCGAGCCTCGACGACCAAATTGATCCCTACCACTACTATTTTGCGTTGCTGAAGTTCGGGATGGCAAGAGCGACGTCTGATGCAGCCCACGAGATCAGAGAGGGCTTGATGGAGCGGGAAGAGGCGGTCCAGCTGGTGAAGCGTTACGACGCAGAGCAGCCGTCAGAGCAGTCGTTGCGGGTATTTCTAGAGTACGTCGGCCTGACCATTGAGCAATTGAATGAAGTGATGGATAAATGGCGCAACACGAGATTGTGGTCGGGAATGGGCCCATCCGCTCAGTTGCTTTGCCAAGTTTCATAGACGACTTTTCGGTTGCAGGGGCAGTTTTCAGCCGCCAGGCAGTTTGCGGCTTCGCTTCAGTGGCCCGCTGATTCTGTTAACGGCGTAGTCAGTGCCGTATGTTTCAACAACGCATGCGCTGATTAAAGGCAGGCGATCAAGAAGAGGTTCATTGAGGTTGTGCCGGAAGTTATGTTGGCGAGAGAAGTGATTAGAAAAGCAAAAAAATACGGCGAGAAGCTCTCGTTGCTGGTGCTGTTCAGGTTCAGTCAGCTACGTGCGCGGGTTCGCCGCTCTGGTGTGGGTGAAAACAAGAAGACCGTGCTTTTCTTTCTTCCGGAAATGGCGGTCGAGTTATACGCCAAGATGCTGGTTGATATTGCTGAAAGAATTCGCGAGGACGGATATGAGTCACTATTCTTTGGGTGCAACGGTTTTTTAAACAACTGCGTTCTGCAGGATAGACTTTCCTTTCGCTCTGCCGTGTTTAAAAATGCATCGGTATGCGCGCGATGTCATATTGAAAGCGCCGCCGCTGCAAACAAACACAAATTGAACTATCTGGGATGCAAACGCTCAGGAGCCCGGATCGTCAGCTTTTCGAGTAGCACGGTAGATGAGCGCTTGGCTTATTCGTATAAAGGTATTCCAGTTGGACGGTTGGCCTACTACGATCTATCGATCAAGTTCAAAAGAGATCGAACGCGTCGTGAGTTGCGCCCCGAGGAGGTTTTGTACTACGACGGTGCAATTGCAGATGGCGTTGGGATCATTGACTTTCTTGACCGCAACAAGTCGTCTGGTTTGTTGGATGCGGTTGTTGCAATTGATGAATACAGTCTCGCAAATGTTGTTCGCGAATGGGCGAGAATCAACTCGATCTCGGCATTCAGGGCAGGCTTTTCCTATCACTTCAACGCCGATCCGCAATTTGTGACGCTTTCGTCGACCAAAACAAGGGCTGGCGAGAAGTGCGGTAGGGCGAGCAGGTGGAAGATGTGGCGCGATATCCCTCTTCCGGCGCCTGTTATCGACGAAATCGCCGCCGATCTGGTTTTTAGAATGAGTGGTACTGGGGGACATATTTTTTCATCCAACTACACGGGTGATCTGGATGCGCTCCTGGAGAAATACGGCCTCCGTCGCGAAGTAAAAACCCTGGTTGTTTTTGCGAGCGCAAATGATGAGATCGACGCCATCACAGAGCTTTCCAAGGCGCTGGGCGATCAGTTTGAAATCCGCGATGCGTTTGATAGCCAAATTGCGTGGTTGGAGGACGTTGTCGATTACGCACGTCATCACGATGTGCAAGTGATCATCAAGATGCATCCACGTCTATCTAAAAGTCATCGAGACTCTGGCTCGGCCGAGGATATCCACATATACCGGGTCTTGGAGGAAGCGTCGCCTGGCAACGTTGTGTTCTTATGGCCTGAAGCGAATGTTTCCGCTTACGACATCTTGCAGCTCGCCGATGTGTGTTTGACTTCGTGGGGCACGATGGGCTTGGAGGCCGCGAAATTAGGCGTGCCTGTCGTGACGGGTATGACGAAGATCACTTTTGCAACGCCGGGTCTTTCCCTTTTCTCAAAAGCCGAGTCTGAAACACAGTTCCATCGTTTGCTGGACGAGCCTAAGGCGAATATCAGCGTTGAGGATTTGGCTGAAGCCTTCAGGTGGCATCATCTGATGCATATGTCTGGCGCGATCATTATCGAAGGGGATAGGGATTTAGATCTGTACGGCGAAGACTTTGGCTGTGATTTTTCCGATGTGTTGGTCGGCGCTGATATTGAGGACAAGAAGCGAGAATTTCTATCGCTTAGAGCGGCGGAAGATTTCGCCGCTGCGAAGCAGGAAGAGCACGACGCAATCTTGGCTGCAATCCAAAAACTGACCCATTTCTTTGAACCTCAGGCCAAGGTGAAGTCATTTGACTCAAAGCTTGTTACCCGACTAAGGTCGATTCAGGGGCAGGCGTGAGCCGCTCTTATTTTGACAATCTAGCCGGTGTACGCGGCGCAGCCGCCGCCACCGTGTTGTTGGCGCATGTGGTGCAGTTGCATTTCTTGCGCTTCGGCTTGAATACGTCGCTGCATCAAGTGTCTTCCATCGCCAGTGAGTACGCGGTGGTGGTTTTTTTCATACTCTCCGGCTATTTGATCACGCATACCCTTGAAGCGAATATCGAGCACAACGGCAAGCTGCGGCTGGATGTTTATGTAGCCGCGCGAATCGCGCGTCTTTACCCGCCGTTTCTGTATGCCATTGGTGTTTCGCTGCTGGTTTTCTTTGTAATGGATATCTTCGGTCTTCCGGGCCGTAGCGGTCCTATGCGTTTGTCCGGTGATCTCTATGCCGCGCGCGACATCGTGCATCTGTCGCTAGGCGAGATCAAACGGGCACTGCTTATGTTGCAAGGTTTGCTGGAAATCAACGGGCCGTTGTGGAGCCTCTATATGGAGGCCAAGCTCTATGTGCTGTTTGCCTGCGCGCTGGCTTTGATCGGTGGCAAGCGTGGTATTGTTTCCAAACTGATCCTGGCTGTAGTTTTTTACTTTGTCGCCAGGGCGGGTGTCGAACTGAACCCCGGCTTTGCCGGTTATGCGGCGATGTGGTTGATCGGGGCGCTTGCTTACTATGTTTGGAGTAAGCAGGGCGGTTGGCGCAATCGCATCTTGATGTGTGCGGGCCTCATCATCGCTGCCGGGCTCTGGCATGTGGTCGTGGATGGAACCGTACTGTGGATTGTGGCGCGGGATGTGCTGATTGCCGCCTTCATTTCATGGTTGTTGTTCAAGCGTCGGGTGCGCGTTCCAGTGCATCAAAGTCTTGCCGATTGCTCGTACAGTCTCTATGCCACTCATTTCCCCGTGCTGTTGCTGGCGCAATCGCTGTTGATCTCGTCCGGAAGTGTTTCTATTGGCGCGGCAGTTGGCGTGGCTATCCTGAGCACCGCAGCCGCCGCAGGGGTGGCGCGGGTCGGCGGCGCCATCGAGGCGAAGAAGTCCACTGTGCAGAATGGCTTGCTCGCACTGGGGGAGCGCTTGCGTCGCCTGCGGGTGAAAACATCATGAATCCGATCATGCTCTGGCGCCGTCTGCGTCCGCTGCTGTCTTTCTACCAGGGCTTGCTGGGCCTTGGCGGGATGCTCAAGATGATGCTTTCCGGGCTGGCGATTTCCTTGATCGAACTTGGCGGCCTTGCCTTGGTTTTTCCCTTCCTCAAGCTCGTTACTGATCTTGAGTTTCACAAGCGCTTGGTGCATTGGACAGCAGCCATGCCGTTGGCCTCTGTGCTGGAGGAGCACAAACGCGCGGTTGTGATTGTGGGGCTCGGCATTATGCTGGTCTACGCCTTCCGCGGATGGTTGAGCGCGCGGCTAGTGCACTACCAGGCTGATGTGGCCGCTCGTATCAACAGCATTACCAGTGAGCGCCTGATTGGCGATGCGCTGGCGTCGCGCTACCAGCTCTTTCTTGAGCACAGCCCGGTGAAGATCGCTGGCATCTCCTACTCCAACACCACGCATGCCGCGCTGCTGTTCCAGTCCTTGGCGGCCGGTTTCAACGAAGCGGTTCTGTTGAGTCTAGTGCTGTTCGGCATGATTCTCACCAGCCCCTTGGCCTTCCTGTGCCTCTCCTTGCTAGTGTTGATTCTGGGCCTCGGATTCTTCCGTCCTCTGTCGCACCGTGTTGCTTCCATTGGCCGCCGTACGCAGGAAACTGATCTGGGCCGTTACCGTTTCGTCGTCGCCATGGCCAGCGCTATCCGCGATATCAAGATCATGGGGCTGGAGGCACCCTTCAGCCGCCGTAATCGCGATCTTGCCGGCAAGCATGCACACTTAGCGGCCGAGTACACCTCGATTACCGCCGTACAACGCATGGCGGTGGAGGTTGTTCTCGTGTGCGGCGTAGTTGCAGCAGCGATCTGGTTTGCCTGGGCGGGAGGCGATCTCAACGAGTCGGCTCCATTCATCGTGACCCTGGGGTTGATCGCGGTGCGTGTGGCGCCGGCCTTGTCACGCCTAGCCGGTGCTTACAACGGGTTCCGGTACTCGCTGCCTTTTGTCGACGGCCTGCTCGAGATGCGCCGCGACCTGGTCAACTATCCGCAACAGCGCCAGAGACAGGTCGCGGATTTCCCTGGCGAATATCGCGCCACCGGTCTGTGCTTCAGTTACGGCGAACGAGAGGTGCTGCGGGATTGTTCACTCAGTATTGCTCAAGGCGAAGTCGTTGCAGTGGTCGGCCCTTCGGGCGCCGGTAAGTCCACTTTGCTAGATCTGTTGGCTGGTCTGCAGCCGCCGAGCGCAGGAAGTTTCACCTTGGGTGGAAATGATTTTTCGCCTTTTCTCAGCTCCAGTTTCCCAGCCCGTGTCGGCTATGTACCGCAGGCTATTGCGCTGCTGGACGACAGCATGGCATTCAACATCGCCTTGGAGGAAAACCCCGATCCAGCGCGTCTGCAGCGCGCCGTGGAGCGAGCCAGCCTGGTGCAATTGGTGGATAGCTTGCCGCAAGGCTTGCGAACGAAACTGGGCGAAGGCGGGCAGGGCTTGTCTGGCGGTCAGCGCCAACGTCTTGGCATTGCCCGCGCGCTGTACCGCGAACCGGCGCTGCTGATCCTGGACGAAGTCACTAGTGCGCTTGATGAAGCAACCGCCCGCGCCGTCATGGCTGAGCTGCTTGCCATGCGCGGCCAGGTCTCCTTGCTCTTTGTCACCCATGATCTGCGCCTGGTGCCGGCCGATCGCATCTACCAGCTCGACCACGGACGCATCTCAGTGCATACCGCATGAAAGCAATTAGACCATGACGCTGCAATCGCTGATCAATCGCCTGCTGATGCGCGACCCGGATATGCAGCCTAATCGCTGCTATGGCCAGGACGGCGAGGACCTGATTCTCAACCGGCTGCTCGATGGTCAGACGCAAGGCTTCTACGTCGACGTCGGCGCCCACCATCCGGTGCGTTTTTCGAATACGTATTTGTTCTATCGGCGCGGATGGCGCGGTATCAATATCGATGCCATGCCCGGTTCGATGCAGAAGTTTAACAAAGTGCGGTCGCGCGACATCAATATCGAATGCGGCGTCGCCGGAAGCGACGGAAAGCTGATGTATCACCGCTTCAACGAGCCTGCGCTTAATACCTTTGATGCCGCTGAAGCCGCGCACAAGAACAAGCCGCCTTATCAACTCATCGATACGGTTGAAGTTGCGGTCGAGCGACTCGATGCCTTGTTGGCCCGCCATCTTCCAGTCGGCCAGCAGATCGACTTTCTTTCCGTGGACGTCGAAGGAAAAGACGAGGAAGTGCTGCGCTCAAACGACTGGAGTCGCTATCGTCCTCGCTTCATTCTGGCGGAAACTTTGCGTACCGATATGCTGAGTCTGGGCCAGTGTCCCGTAGTGCAATTCTTGCGTGGCGTGGGCTATACGCCTGTGGGCAAAGCTTACAACACCAGCTTTTTTGCGCGTGAGGCTGATTGATGTCTGAGCTGACCATGCGCTGCCCTGTTTGCGAAGGCATTACTTTCTTTCCGGGCACCGAAATTTTCGACGATCGTTATGGCGAACCCAACCGCTACCAACTGGCGCATTGCGCCGCCTGCGGCCATGTGGCGACCGCCCCGCGACTGCGTGAATCCGATCTGCCCGGACTCTATGGCAACTATTACCCGCGCAAGAACATCGGCGCCGCCGATGTTGCCCGCGAAGCAGACAAAGCCAAGCGTGTTTTCGCTGGCTGGTTACGCTGGTGGAACGGTACCGACAATCAGGGTCAATACAGCGTGCGCGCCGGCGAGCTTATGTTGGACGTGGGCTGCGGCAGTGGAACCTCCTTGCTCGAAGCCAAAGCGCTGGGCGCAACCGCTTTTGGCATCGAGGCTGATCCGAATGTGAAGCCGATTGCCGCGGCTCTTGGACTGACCATCCACTTCGGCAATCTGCAGGACAAGCCTTTCTCGGAACAGGTCTTCGATCTCATCGTCATGAATCAGGTGATCGAGCATCTGCCTGATCCGGACGAGGGGCTGTGTGCGCTCAGCGAAAGGCTCGCACCTACAGGGCGCATGGTGCTGGTGTTTCCCAACACTGCTTCGCTGTGGCAGCGTTTGTCCGGTAGCCGTTGGATCAACTGGCATATTCCCTACCACCTGCATCACTTCGACAAAAAGCATTTCGAGCGCATGGTGCGCCGTTGTGGCTTGGAGCTGGTGCGGTCGCGCACCATCACACCGAATGTATGGACATTGTTGCAGTTGCGTGCAAACCGTCACGCCCCGCAGTTGGGCAAGCCCAGCCCGATCTGGGTGGTGGCGGATCGCTCTGATACTGCGTCGGCTGAAAGTCACAAGGCCAATCCGCTACGTTTGCTGGTGCGTTTGAGCGTTCTATCTGCTTTTGCCTTGATGAATCGCATCGTTGATGCCATGGGTATGGGCGACAGCCTATTAGTCGAGCTGCGTCGGAGCGGCCGATGAGCGTGTATGCCATTGTCCCAGTGTTCAATCGCCTGGCGTTGACGCAGTCGCTGGTCGCCTGCATGCGCAAGCAGATATTGAATCAGCCGCTACGAATTATGATCGTCAATGATGGCTCCACTGACGGTACAGCCGAGTGGCTGGCGACGCAGGGCGATATCGAAGTCGTGAATGGCGACGGTTCGCTGTTCTGGGGCGGCGCGGTTGATCTGGCGTTGCGTCGTCTGCAAACCAAAGCCTCGGGTGAGGATTGGGTGCTGTTGATCAACAATGACACCACGGTGGCTGAGGATTTTGTTCAGCGCCTGCTGGATGCTGCCCAGGCGCACGCGCCGGCAGCCGTGGGCAGTGTAATTCGCGATGAGGCGGATCATGGTCGCCTTTTGTCCATAGGCGCGCGCATCGATTCCTGGCACCTGCTAACGCGCGATCTGTTAGATAAGGCTGGGCCACAGCCGGTAGCCGATACAGTGGTGGAAGTTGACGCCTTATCCGGGCGTGGCGTGTTGTTTCCGATGGCAGCGTTGACTGCCGCCGGCGGTATGCGTCCTCGGGCCTTGCCCCACTACCTCGCCGATTATGAAGTGTCGTTACGAGTGCGTAAATCCGGCTGGCACCTGCTGATCGCTTCTGCCGCAGCAGTTTATTCGGACGACAACTACGGCAACATGCGCGCACTGTCTTGGCGTGACAAGCTGTTTTCAGTTCGTTCGCCGCTTTACCTGCCGGCCTTGCTGGTGTTTTGGTGGGAAGCCAGCAACTGGTCCCAGCGCCTGACCCTGCCTCTGCGTCTGCCTTTATTCATTCTCTTTCCGCGTCTGCGCAAGCCCGCATGAAAATCGTCATCGTCGATACCTACTACGCCGCATTTTTGGCCCGCTTTTATGCGCAACAAAATGGACTGGCTGCGGCTGACTACAACACTCAGCTGCAGACACTGCTGAGCGCCTGCTTCGGTACTGCGGATTTCTATAGCCGCCACCTCAACGACTTGGGTTGCGAGGCACAGGATCTTGTTGTTAATTGCGTGCCGTTGCAGCAAACCTGGGCCAGTATCAACCATGTGCCGCTGTCGCAACTGGCGTTGAGGGTCCCGCATCGTCTGTTCCGCGTCCCGCTGTTTGGCAAATTCCTCGCCGATCTGCCGGGCTTAATGAATGTCGCCGTCGCCCAAATCAAGGCGGCCAAGCCGGACGTGCTGTATTGTCAGGACTTGTCTTTCTTCCCGGGTGAAGTGCTGCACGAACTCAAGCAGCATGTACGTCTGATCGTCGGACAGATCGCCTGCCCTTTGCCACCAGAGCCATTTCTCAATGGTTACGATCTGATCTTGACTTCCTTCCCTCATTTCGTTGGCCGTTTGCGAGGACTGGGCCTGAAGTCGGAATATTTTCGCATTGGTTTCGATGAGCGCGTTCTGTCGCTGCTCGGAGCGGTTGAGAAGGATATCGAATTTAGCTTCGTCGGCGGCATCAGCCGGCACCACGGTGGCGCGATCCCGCTGCTCGAGTACTTGACCGAGCAGACTGATATTCGCGTTTTCGGTTACGGCGCCGACAGTCTGCCATCGGCTTCGTCTATACGTCAACGCCACGGCGGCGAGGTCTGGGGCATGGATATGTATCGCGCCTTGGCGCGCAGCCGAATCACCCTGAACCGTCATATCAACGTCGCCGAGAACAACGCCAACAATATGCGGCTTTATGAAGCCACTGGTGTCGGCGCAATGCTGCTGACCGACCGTAAGGATAATCTGCACGAGCTCTTCGAAATCGGAAAGGAAGTCGCCGCCTATTCAAGCAAGGAAGAGGCGGCCGAACTGGTGCGACATTATCTCGATCATCCGCAAGAGGCAGAGCAGATCGCCAAGGCAGGACAGGCGCGCACCTTGCGCGAGCACACCTATGCGCAGCGCATGCAAGAGTTGGTGACTATCCTAAAGCGGCACCTGAATTAAAAGATTTAGACCATTGGAGTACTTTCTATGTTGATGGAACTCGGAAAAAAGCTGCCACCTGGCGTGCAGACTGTCGTCAAGAAGGTATTCAGCCGCCAATTCAGACGCGCGATTGCCATGAGCTACTACCGTGACACTATGCGGCAGATTGACAGATGGGTTGGACAGGACAAGGAAACTTCGAATTTCTATTACAAGTTGACCCCCCTTAATCGGGATCAGCTGGCGCAATTAATTGCTAGTGTTACGAGCGAGTCCTACGACAAGATCGTCAGTTACTTCGATGAGCTCGAAGGCGACTTCGCGCTGCGCAACCATCTCGAGAGGACGCTGCGTCGCACCGAGTACGGGAAGGACGTCGAGATCGAGTATGCGCGGCGTCTGGGCTGGTACGCCTTTGTTCGCGTGCTGAAGCCCAGGGTGGTGGTCGAAACTGGCGTCGATCACGGTGTGGGTTCCTGTGTTCTGGCTAGCGCCTTATTGCGAAATATTGCGGAGGGCCATCCAGGCAAATACTACGGCACAGACATCCGCACGGTGGCCGGGCAACTGTTCAGCGGTAAGTACGCAAGCGTAGGGAAAATCCTCTATGACGACTCGATCACGTCACTAAAGAGTCTTGACGAAGAAATCGATCTTTTTGTTAACGATAGCGATCACAGTGGAGAGTACGAATATCGGGAGTATCTGACTATCGCCGACAAGCTTTCAGATAGAGGCTTCATTCTTGGCGATAACGCGCATGCGACCGACAGCCTCTCACGATTTTCGCGCGAGCAGGGCAGGAAGTTTGTTTTCTTCGCTGAGAAACCAGAGGGACATTGGTATCCGGGCGCGGGTGTGGGTGTTTCGTACCGATAAAAATGAAGGTCGCAATTATTTCCTTGTTGAACCGATTTCCCTTATTGAAGCGTGTGCTAAAGGGTACGCGCAATCGGCTATTCCCCGGTGCAGTGGTGTCCTCCCACTATTTCTCTTTGCAGGGCAGTGAGGTGGTCGCCGAAGGCCAGCGTCTGCGTAACTCATGGCAAGATGATGCTCTGCCGCTAAGACAGCGTGAGCTGGTGGATCAGCAGCTGCGTCGATATCGATCCGGCGCCAGCATTGATGTTTTCGACGTGTTTGTAGATGCCTTGCGCGCCTTGCCTGATTTGGCAGATGGTATGTCGCTGCTTGAAGTCGGCTGCTCCAGCGGCTTTTATTCAGAAGTCGTCGAGATCGCCGGGCTGCCAATCAAATATTCGGGTTGCGATTATTCCAACGCCTTTATCCGCCTGGCCAAAGAAAAACATCCTGCCGTGGATTTCACAGTTGAAGACGCCACTGCCTTGCAATACACCGACCGTAGCTTCGACATCGTGGTTTCGGGTTGCTGTCTGCTGCATATTCCGGAGTATGCGAAGGGCGTGACAGAAACCGCGCGCGTTGCGCGCCGTTACGCCATCTTCCACCGCACGCCGGTGGTTTGGGGGCAGCCCGAACAGTGGTACCGCAAACAAGCCTATGGCGTCGAGACCGTTGAAATCCATTTCAATGAGCCGGAGTTTCTCATCTTGCTAGACAAGAGCGGCCTCGAGCTGATTGCTACCTATACCCTGAGTGAGGAAAGCACCGACGCTTCGCGAGCTCAGGGCCATGCCAGCCGTACCTATGTGTGCAGGAAGAAAGACCAATGACTCCACGTTACTTCTGTACGCTGTTTGATAGCGGCTATCTGCTCAAAGGCTTGGCCATGGTCCACAGCCTTGCGCGTTTCTGCCCCGGCATGAAGATCTACGTGCTGTGCATGGACGAGCAGGCCAAATACATCCTTGAGCGCCTTGATCTGCCTTTCGTGAAATGCATCACCCTGGCCGAAGTCGAGAATGAAGACCTGCTCAAGGCCAAGGCCGACCGTGGCGTGGCCGAGTACTGCTGGACCTTGTCCTCATGCTTTACCTGGTACGTGATGCAGAATCATCCTGAGATCGATTTCCTCACCTATGTGGACGCCGATCTGCTGTTCTATTCGGACGTGCAGCCCCTCTTCGATGAGATCGGCGATGCTTCCATCGCCATCATCGAGCACCGTTTTACGCCGCGCCTGCAAGATCGCGAAGTCAATGGGCGCTTCTGCGTTGAATGGGACAGTTTCCGCCGCGACGAGCAGGGTCTGGCTTGTTTGTCGCGCTGGCGCGAGCAATGTCTCGAATGGTGCTACTACCGCTTGGAAGACGGCAAGATGGGCGACCAGAAATATCTGGATGAATGGCCGGGCCGTTACTCGAGCTGCCATATTCTGATGCATCCCGGCGCCGGCATCGCACCGTGGAACTATGCGCAATACAGGTTCGGCAAAGATGCAGATGGCAAAATCACAGTCGAGGACGTACCGCTGATTTTTTACCACTTCCACCAGTTCCAATTGCTGGAAAACGGTAAGTTCGACCGACTTTCCACCTTTTATACATCGGAGTGTGCCGAGCCGAACGCCGTTTATGAGGCTTATGAGACTGAATTGAAAAAATGTCTGGCCGACGTCCGAGCCATCGTTCCGGATTTTAAGGGAGGTCTGAAGCCTGTCTCCAGTGTGCGAGGCCGCCGCTTCATTCAACAGTTCGTGCCCATGTGGGCTAAGGAAGTCGCGCGCCGCTTCCTGCGCTACTGATTTATGCAAGCCTATCCGCTTATTTCCGTCATCACGGTTTGCTACAACAGTGCAGCGACGCTCGGGCGTGCGCTGCAGTCCGTGGCGGATCAGGATTGGTCGCGCGTGGAGCAAATCGTCATTGATGGAGCTTCTCGGGACAGGACGGCAGAGATCATCGAGCAGTTTCGACCACGCTTGGCGCACGTGCTCAGCGAACCTGACGAAGGCATTTATGATGCGATGAACAAAGGCTTGGATCAGGCCAGCGGCGACATCGTCTGTTTTCTGAATTCCGACGATCAGTACGCCACAACTACGGTGCTGTCTCAAGTCGCAACGCTGATGCATCAGCACCAACTTGATGCGCTAATGGGTGATGTGGGGTTTTTTCACGAAGCGAATCCACAGCGCATGGTGCGGCGTTATCGCTCCAATCATTTCACTCCAGGCCGATTGGCCTGGGGCTGGATGCCGGCCCATCCGGCGTTGTTCCTGAGCCGCGCGGTGGTGCAGCGAGTTGGGCGATTCAAGACAGATTACCGCATCGCTGGCGACTATGAGTTCATCGTGCGCGCCTTCCATGGCCACGAAGTGCGCTATCGGCACCTGCCAGAGGTTCTAGTGAATATGCAGACGGGAGGGGCCAGTACCGGCGGATTTGGCGCTAAGCTGCGTCTCAATCGCGAAGTGCTGCGAGCTTGCCGTGAGAATGGCTTGCAGACAAATATTGTGAAGATACTCTCGAAATACCCGGCAAAAATATTAGAGTTTTTACACAGATGAGGTTGCTTGTTACAGGTGCAAACGGCTTCGTGGGTAGCGCCTTGTGCCCTTATCTAGCAGCGCTTGGGCATACAGTGATCCCTGCAGTGCGCCGACAAAGTGGTATTACCAGCGAAGTGGTCGTTCACGGTGCGGAATCCTGGAAAGCCGCTCTAAAGGGGTGTGACAGCGTGATCCATTTGGCTGCGCGTGCTCACGTTATGCAGGATCAAGAACAAGATCCTCTGCAAGCATTCCGTGCGAGTAATGTCGACACTACGATTGATCTCGCAAAACTCGCTGTTGAGGCTGGGGTACGTCGATTCGTCTTTATGAGCACTATCAAAGTGAACGGCGAAGAAACTGCCTCTGGGTGCAGTTTTAGTCCTGATGATCCAGTTGCCCCCAAAGATCCTTATGCAATTTCCAAGTGGGAGGCCGAACAGGGGCTTCTAGAAATCGCCCAAAGAACAGGGCTGGAGGTGGTCATCATCCGCCCCCCGCTTGTCTATGGCCCCGGCGTAAAGGGAAATTTTTCATCATTGATCAAGTGGGTAAAGAATGGGGTTCCTTTACCGTTTGGGGCTATTCACAATCGGCGATCGATGATTGGGTTGGGTAATTTAGTGAATTTCACTGCACTCTGTGCAGACATCGACGAGTCCCCAAACGCCAAGGGGCAAGTTTTTCTGGTATCCGACGGTAAGGATGTTTCGACAGCGGAGCTTTTACGAAAGGTCGCTAAGGCATTCAGGTGCAATAGTCGCCTGTTTCGAGTCCCGGAGGGTTTGATGCGTGTGGCAGCCCGGTGGATGGGGAAAGCTTCGAGTGCCGACCGTCTCTTTGGATCCCTGGTGGTCGATGATTCGAAAGCTCGGCAGATGCTCGGCTGGCATCCTCAATTAAGCATGGATGAGCAACTACAAAAAATGGCGCAGCATGACTCGAGTGTTTGATGTCGTTCTGTCCCTTGCTGGACTGATTATTGGGGCTCCCGTTTTGGTCATGTTGTCAGTATTGGGTTGGTTGGATACCAGATCGCCCCTGTTCCGGCAGGAACGTGTTGGTCGCCATCAAAAGCCATTCACCTTGGTGAAGTTCCGCACCATGCGGCCCGATACGGCGTCGGTTGCCACCCACCTAGCACATGCATCGGCCGTGACTAGGCTGGGACACCTTTTACGCCGTACCAAGCTCGACGAATTGCCCCAACTGTGGAACGTGCTTAAGGGCGAGATGAGTTTGGTGGGGCCACGCCCCTGTTTGTTCAATCAGACGGAATTGATTAAAGAACGAGCTGAGCGTGGCGTTTTTGCCGCCCGTCCTGGCATCACCGGCCTAGCACAGATCAACGGAATAGACATGTCCACCCCGAAGCTGCTTGCCGAAACGGATGCGCGGATGTTGCAGGACTTGGGACTGTCCGCGTACTTCACTTACATCATCAAAACGGTCACCGGCGAAGGCCGGGGTGACCGCATACGGCAGGAATGATGATGAAAAAGACCCTATCCACGCTTGCAGTTCCTGTCCTGGCACTGCCAAGACCAGCGAAGCGCTTTGTAGCCCTGATTGTCGATCTCAGTCTGTGCGTGTTGACAGTCTGGCTAGCTTACTACCTCCGCCTGGGGGAGTTCATCAGCTTTTCTGGGGCAAGCGAGTGGGCACAAGGGGCCTTTTGGGCAGGTGGCGCGTCCATTTGCATTGCGCTGCCTATCTTTGTCGTGTCCGGCCTGTACCGCGCGATCTTCCGCTACAGTGGCTGGCCCGCGCTGCTGACGGTTGCTCGTGCGGTGGGCATTTACGGGTTACTGTACGCATCGGTTTTCACCGCCATCGGTGTTGCGGGTGTGCCACGTACCGTCGGCATCATTCAGCCCATTCTTCTACTGTTATTTGTGGGCGCGTCACGCGCACTTGCTCGTGTCTGGTTGGGTGACCAGTACCTGAGCATCCTTAAGCGTGCTTCACGCCCCAAGGTGCTGATCTATGGCGCAGGCACCACCGGCCGCCAGTTGGCTGCTGCTATGGCCAACAGTCACGAAATGAAGGTGGTGGGGTTTCTGGACGACGACGACCGTTTGCACGGTCACGTACTCAACGGCCAGCCCATCTACAACCCAACTGATTTGGACAACTTGGCCACCACTCTCAATATCAGCGACGTGCTGTTGGCCATGCCCGGCCTCACGCGCCGCAGACGTAACGAAATTCTGGGCCAGATCCGTGTAGCAAAAGTGGCTGTGCGAACATTGCCGAGTGTGACCGATTTGGCGCAAGGCAAAGTCAGCATCTCCGATCTGCGCGAACTGGACATCGACGACCTGCTTGGCCGCGAGCCGGTGATGCCTAATCACATCCTGCTAGCCATGAATTTGCGCAGCAAGGTCGTGATGGTGACGGGGGCTGGTGGTTCCATCGGTAGCGAACTTTGCCGCCAGATCATCTCGGTTGGTCCAAGCAAACTGTTATTGATCGAGCAGAGTGAATTCGCCCTCTACGGTATCCACCAGGAACTCGAAGAAAAGCTCGCGGGTCGTGACATCGTTCTGGTGCCACTGTTGGCCTCGGTACAAGACAACGAACGCATGCACGAAATCATGTCCACCTGGCACCCGGACACGGTTTACCACGCCGCAGCCTACAAGCACGTGCCGCTGGTTGAGCACAACCCGGCCGAAGGCATTAAGAACAATGTGCTCGGCACGCTGCGCACCGCCCAAGCAGCAACAGAAAATGGTGTTTCTGACTTCGTTCTGATCAGCACCGACAAGGCGGTTCGCCCGACTAACATCATGGGTGCCAGCAAGCGGCTTGCAGAAATGGCTCTACAAGCATTGGCGGCAAGTACCTCTGGTACAAAGTTCAGCATGGTGCGTTTCGGCAATGTGCTGGGCTCATCTGGTTCAGTGGTGCCGAAGTTCCGACAGCAGATCCGCGACGGTGGCCCGATCACACTGACTCACCCTGAAATCACCCGCTACTTCATGACCATCCCTGAAGCCTCGCAGCTGGTGATCCAGGCCGGGGCCATGGCCAAGGGTGGTGATGTGTTCGTTCTCGATATGGGTCAATCGGTCAAGATCATGGATCTTGCTCGTCGAATGATCGAACTCTCTGGTTTGACCGTTAAAGATCAGCAGAACCCCGACGGCGACATCGCGATTGACATCACCGGCCTACGTCCGGGAGAAAAGCTCTACGAAGAATTGCTGATTGGCGACAACCCCAAGCCCACATCCCATTCGCGGATCATGAAAGCTCACGAGGAGTTCATCCCGTGGGCAGAGCTTGAAGGCCAGCTCAGATCGCTGGAGATGGCGCTCAATGTGAATGACGTCGGCGTCATCCGACTGATGATGGAAAAACTCGTCGTGGGCTACACGCCGAGCGATGAGATCGTGGATTGGGTGTATTTGGAGCAGGAAGCCGAGGCACTTACTATTGCTGCAGAAAATCCGTGAGCAAGGTCACTGATGCGTTTAAGTCCTGGCCTCCGTGCTGCAGCACGTAGTCTGGATTCAATGGTAGCTCGTAGGGGCTGTTGATGCCCGTCATATTAGGCAGCTGCCCGCTGCGGGCCTTCTTATATAGGCCTTTCGGGTCACGTTGCTCGCACACATCGAGAGGCGTGTCGACAAATACCTCGACGAAATTATCAGCTCCGATCAGCTCTCTTGCCATTTCTCGCTCGGCTCGGAACGGACTGATGAAGGCAGTCATCACGATCAATCCCGCGTCCATCATTAGCTTGGCTACTTCAGCCACGCGGCGAATGTTTTCCACCCGGTCGGCGTCGGTAAACCCAAGGTCTTTGTTCAGACCTTGACGGATGTTGTCACCATCCAGGATGTAAGTGCGCTTTCCTTGGGCGTGAAGTGCCTTCTCCAATTCATTAGCGATGGTGGATTTACCTGAGCCCGACAAACCTGTGAACCAAATCACTTTTCCCTTATGACCGTTTAGGTGTTCGCGGTCTTCACGGGAGATGCTCAGCGCCTGGCGGTGCACGTTCTGAGCCCGGCGCAGGTTGTGGCAGATCATGCCTGCTGCCACAGTGGCATGCGTAAACTTGTCAACCAGAATGAAGCCACCCAGCGTGGGGTTCTTTGAGTAAGCATCGAACACCAGCGGCTTGCCCATCGCCAAGTTGACAACGGCGATGTCGTTCAATCCCAATTGCTTGCACGATTCGTGAGTCTGGGTGCTCACATTCACTCGGTACTTCAAACTGGTAATACTGGCGCTAGTCCACTGATTAGCCAGTTTTATCTCGTAGGCCCGGCCCATGAGCCCGGGTTCGTCATGCATCCATACCAGTGTTGCTTCTAACTGGTCGGTGATTTCCAATGGCTGTTCAGCCAAAGCGATCACATCGCCCCTAGATGCATCGACTTCTCTGTCCAGAACCAGCGTCAAAGCGTCGCCTGCTCGAGCTTCCTTCAAATCTCCATCAGCGGTAACGATCTGCGCGAGCGTAGCGGTTTGACCAGAGGCTGTGACGCGTAGCGTGTCACCCACATTCAGTTGACCTGAGGCCAAGGTGCCGCTGAAGCCTCGGAAGTTGGCGTTCGGTCGATTGACCCACTGTACTGGAAACACGGCTTTTTGCTGGATGGTGCGATGCACATCAATCGTTTCCAGACATCCCATCAAAGTGGGGCCTTGATACCAGTGTGTGTGTACTGACCGCGTGGTGATGTTGTCGCCTTTCAGGGCCGATAGCGGAATGGGCGTGATGCTCGTGAAGCCGAGCGAATGGGCCAGTGTGCGGAAGTCGGCCACGATGGCGTCGAACGCCTCTTGCTGGTAGCCCACCAGGTCCATCTTGTTGACAGCGAGGATGACCTGCTTGATGCCCACCAAAGATACCAAGTAGGCGTGGCGGCGGGTCTGCGTGAGCACGCCCTGGCGGGCATCGATCAACAGCACTGCCACATCGGCAGTGGAGGCACCCGTCACCATGTTGCGGGTGTAGGGCTCGTGCCCGGGGGTATCGGCCACGATGAACTTGCGCCGGGGGGTGGCAAAGAAGCGGTAGGCCACGTCAATGGTAAGGCCTTGCTCGCGCTCGGCCGCCAGACCATCGACCAGCAAAGCGAAGTCGATGTCCTGCCCTTGGGTGCCATGCCGCTTCGAGTCCGCCTGCAGAGCGGTTAGTTGGTCGTCAAACACCTGCTGCGACTCCCACAGCAGGCAACCAATCAGGGTGCTCTTGCCATCGTCCACGCTACCGCAGGTGATGAAGCGCAGGAGATCCTGCTGGGCTTGCTGGGCCATCCAGTCGTGGATAGTGGCGGCCTTGGGTGCCAAGGATCGTTGCGTGGAAACGGCGGGGGTTTTCTTGGGGCGTGGCATCAGAAATAGCCCTCCTGCTTCTTCTTCTCCATGGAGCCGGCGCTGTCGGTGTCGATCTTGCGACCCTGGCGCTCGGACTGGCGCGCGTGAATGATCTCCAGCAGGATGTCTTCCAGCGTTTCGGCCTCGGACTCCACCGCCCCGGTGAGCGGGTAGCAGCCCAGGGTGCGAAAGCGCACCTTCTTGATCTGCACCTCTTCGCCGGGCAGCAAGCGGCAGCGCTCGTCGTCCACCATCATGATCATCTCTGGCCGCACCACCACGGGCCGGGGCTTGGCAAAGTACAGCGGGACCATGGGGATGTTTTCCTGGTAGATGTATTGCCAGATGTCGAGCTCCGTCCAGTTGCTTAAGGGGAAGACCCGAATGCTCTCGCCCGGACTTTTGCGGGTGTTGTACAGGTTCCAGAGTTCGGGGCGCTGGTTTTTCGGGTCCCAGCGGTTAGTGGACGTGCGGAACGAAAAGACGCGCTCTTTGGCCCGGGACTTTTCTTCATCGCGCCGGGCTCCACCGAACACCACATCGAACTTGTAATGGTCCAGCGCCTGTTTCAGGCCCTCGGTTTTGGTGATGTCGGTGTGCAGCGCCGAGCCGTGGTCGAACGGGTTGATGTTCTTCTCGATGGCTTCAGGGTTGGTGTGTACGAGCAGGTCCATGCCGCTTTCGCGGGCCATGAAGTCCCGAAACAGGTACATTTCCTGAAATTTCCAGCGCGTGTCGATGTGCAGCAGCGGAAACGGTGGAGGGGCGGGGTAAAAGGCCTTGCGCGCCAGGTGCAGCATGACGCCACTGTCTTTGCCGATGGAATACATCATCACCGGGTTCTGCGCTTCGGCCACCGCCTCGCGGATGATGTGAATGCTCTCGGCTTCCAGCCGCTTGAGGTGGGGGGACGGTGCCAGATCGGGTTTGGCGTTGCCATTCAAGCTTAGCCCGGTGGGCAAGACGGGACGGTTGGCTTGTGGGCAGAGTTGGATGTCGGTGGTGCTGCTCATGTGACGCATATGCGCCACTAAAGTACCGTGGGGAAACACGGCAATGGGTTTGCCGATGTGGCGTTGCAGGTCAGCCAGGGCTTGCTGAATGCCCGCATCGTTCAGGTTAGCCAACGGCACCCAGAAGCGTGCCCCGCGTGCGTCGTTGGCGTGGAGGCAGGGTTGGCCGCCATGAAAGGGGCTCAGTTGAACGAACAGCACCCGGTCACGCCGCTTGCGCGCTTGGTCGATGGCCCAGTCCAGCACCAGCCGGTTGGGTGATCGGTCGCGCTCGTCGAGCAGCAACTCAGGCGATAGCTCTTGCGGCAGCAGGCCCAGTGTGTTCAGACGCCGCTCGGCGGTGCGCTTGCTGTCGGCTTCGCCCATTGCTTGCAGGTGGGCAAAAGCCAGTTCGGTGTCCCACACCTGGGGGGCATCGAGGCCAAGTAGATCCACCGATGACTCTGTCGCAGAATGTTTTTTATCCATGTTAATTTCCGAATTTCATCTATGATACGATGAAATCACACAGTAAATCACAAGAAAAGACATAATGCGGCAACTTGACAAAGAGGGTCTGATACTTCACCTGCTCCCCATCGCGAGGGCGGCAGGGGATGCCATCATGGCTGTTTACTCCCGTGGAATGCCAGAAGTCCAACGGAAGGAGGACGACAGTCCGGTCACTGAAGCGGACCTTGCGGCGCATCGCGTGCTTGCCTCACACCTGAAGCCTTTGTTGGCTGAATGTCCTGTGGTGTCCGAAGAAGATGCTGGGTCTTTGGTTCATCGCCAGTCAAGTGGACGATTCTGGCTCGTTGATCCTTTAGACGGCACAAAAGAATACATCGCCCGCAATGGCGAGTTCACGGTAAATATTGCGCTGATTGAGGACGGTCGATGTGTCCTGGGCGTTGTGTACGCCCCCGCCGTTGATGCGCTCTATTGGGGCGGGGTGAGCTTGGGGGCATTTCGGTGCATCGGTGGTCAAACAGCCGCTATCAAGGTGGCTGCTTCCAATCCAGGAAAAGTCTCAAGGGTGGTGGCCAGTAAAAGTCACCTGAACGAGGCAACGCGATCGTTGATAGAGCGCCTAGGAGAAGTCAGCTTGGTTCAAGCCGGAAGCTCACTGAAGTTCTGCCGGGTGGCCGAGGGCGAGGCCGACATCTACCCGCGATTGGCACCGACGAGCGAATGGGATACAGCAGCAGCCCAAGCAGTTCTGGAGGGCGCTGGTGGGGTGGTCGTAGACCTTCAAGGCGCCCCCTTGTTGTACGGCAAGCCCGACGTGCTCAATCCCTCATTCATCGCCACCTGTGACTTGGCGCTGATCCCGGCATGATCGATACCGCGTATGCCCTGGCCGGGGCGCTCACGGGATTTGTTGTTGGTTTAACCGGCGTCGGGGGCGGCGCATTGATGACGCCGATCCTTCTGATTTTCTTTGGTGTGTCGCCGACCACAGCCATTGCGACCGATTTGTGGTTCGCTGCCATCACCAAGCTGGTTGGAGCTAGGGTGCATCACACCAACGGCAACGTCGACTGGCAGGTCGCCAAACGTCTGTGGCTGGGCAGTCTCCCCATGGCTCTGTTGATCGTGGTCATCGTCAGCCTAGGGGCGCAGGTTGCGAAGGTGGATTGGTTGACTAAGGCGATTGGGTTTGTGGTGCTGATCACGGCCATCGGTTTGTTGGTTGCCCCAAAACTGGTGGCGTATGCCCGGGGCCGGCGCATTGGTCAGCCAGAACGTTTTAAGGCCATTCAACCAGCGCTCACGGTGGTATCAGGTGGAATTTTGGGTCTGTGCGTCGCCCTCACTTCGGTAGGTGCTGGTGCGCTGGGCAGTGTGATTTTGCTCTACCTATATCCACTGCGGATGACACCACATCGACTGGTGGCGACTGACATCGTGCATGCTATTCCCTTGGCGGTGGTGGCCGGGTTGGGTTATCTGTTCGCGGGCATGGTGGACTGGTGGATGCTGGCCAGTTTGTTGGTGGGATCTATTCCCACCGTGCTTTTGGGAAGCTTGCTTGCCGGGAAGATCCCCGGCCGAGGGATTCAAATTGCCTTGGCACTGATTTTGGTTGCAGCGGGCGTCAAAGTATTGCTCTGAATTGGTGGAAGCACGACCGATGATTCGAGGGTTCCTGTGGGCTGAGCAGGCGATTGACGCGTAGGGGTGGCTAGTTGATCTGGCACCGTCAGCGTTGCCTGCCGGAAAGCACAGGGCGAAAGCCAGCGCGTCGAGGACCGGTGCGCAACCAGATCGTGACAGGCCGTGTTGGTCTGGGTGGAGGCTGCGTGAGCCGAGGAAACGTCGGATGGCTTGCTCCGCTTGTGACGCCCTGATCAACTTCCGCATCGGGCTTGGTCGACCCGCGCAGCGCGGCCTCTTCAAACGCTTCGACATCCTGCAACCGGTAGCGCACCTGGTTGCCCAGCTTGAGAAACACAGGGCCATTCGATTCGGTGCGCCAGCGTTCCAGAGTCGCCTCGCTGATGCGCCAGCGTTCGGCCAACTCGGTTTGAGTCATGCATCGTTCCTTCATCATGTGCGTCTTTCCGCAAGAGTTGTCAGGGCTGCTATGAAGGCGCTGGTTGTAGCGGAAGGCAAGCTGTATGTTGGCGAACCAAGATGGTTTGACGGTGGTGCCGAGGTGAAAGATTCAGAGCGCTTGCAGAGCGCTTGCAGACAGGGAATTTACGTTAATGACCGCCACTTCCGACAGTCTTCCTTTTCAAGCCGTTTTGGCGCTCACTGAGCAATTGACGGGTGGAAGTTGTCAGCGATTGCCATGGGCACACATCCGCCAAATTCT
>SXGU01127806.1_pt1 | contig 34742 bp, 29 predicted proteins | sample 3174531 | NCBI WGS metagenome assembly SXGU01 (sample SAMN11356863, study PRJNA531348) | freshwater metagenome | isolation source: freshwater sample F1-140 | place: China: Fuxian Lake, Yuxi | collected 2017-12-25 | reverse complement strand
TCGCAAGGACGGCACGTTCGTACGGGAAGCGTTCGTGGCGGCCAAGACGCTTGGCAGCGGTTCGGTCTGGGATATCGGGTTTTCGACCGATCAGGCGCAGACCTTTCTGATCGTTCCGGACGGCACCAACCAGCAGATCTGGATCCTGCGCCGGGACACGCTGCAGGTGGTCAGCGCATTCGGGCGCGCCGGTCGCTGGGCCGGGCAGTTCTACGGCGCTCACAACCTGGCCGTTGATGCCCAGGGCAACCTCTACGTCACAGAAACCTACGAAGGAAAGCGGGTCCAGAAGTTCGTGTATCGCGGCATGGGTCCCGCCACCGTGCCGATCGTTCAATGAAAAGGAGAGTCAAGATGCGCGCTCGACCATGGACGTTTACCGCTCTGTTGATCATGTCGCTGGCGTCGGGCCTGCTCGCGGGTTGCAGCCCGCCGCCGGCCCCCGCCGTTGCCGCGCCAGCCGTCACTGCGGCGCAGGACAAAGGCGGGCAGGAAGAATTCGGGCCCTACGAGCCGGTACCCAACTGGCCGCAACCACTGCCGGACGGTCCTGACGGCCTCAAGCACGACGGCTGGACGTGGGGTTCAGTCGGCGCGGTCTACGCCGAGTCGCCGGACCGCATCTGGATCGCTCAACGCGGCGAGTTGCCGCTGCCGGCCGGCGCCGCGCCCTGGACGCCGTACGCCATGTTGAATCCTTCGCGGGGTAGCGCGACGGGCAACGACGATGGGCTTGGCGCCACGTGCGAGCCGACGGCCAAGCGCGGGTGGGAGCGCCGGTATCACCACGTCATCCTCGTCGTTGATCGTGCCGGGAAGATGGTCCAGTCGTGGCCGCAGCATGACCAGCTCTTCGAGGCGCCGTGCGGTCGCGGTCCCCACAAGATCAAGATGAGCCCGTACGATCCAGAGAAGCACGTCTGGGTGTTCGACGACCAGCTCCATGTGATCCACAAGTTCACCTACGACGGCAAGCTCGTGATGACGCTCGGCACCAAGGGACAACGTGGACGCGACGCTGGCCGGCTCTTCGATCGGCCGACCGATATTGCCTGGCTTCCCGACGGCACGTTTTTCATCAGCGATGGCTATGGCGGCACGCGGGTTGCCAAGTTCGACAAGGACGGCAAGTTCCTGATGGAATGGGGCACGCCGCCCAAAGACCCCAAGAACCCGGGTCCCAACGAGTGGAACACCGTGCACAGCATCGACATCAGCAAGGACGGCCGCCTGTTCATTGTCGACCGCGGGCATCGGCGCATCCAGGTGTTCGACCAGAACGGCAAGTTCCTCGATATGTTCACGACCGGCGTGCGGTCGTCACCATACGCGCACTTCATCTCGACGGACCAGTTCCTGTGGGTGGCTGATGGTGGCACCATGCGAATGCTCAAGTACGACCTGACCGGCAAGTACCTGTATGGCTGGGGCGCTCCCGGCGGCCAGCCCGGTCAGTTCAACGGCCCGCACTCGCTCACCGTTGACCAGGAAGGGAATATGTACACCGCCGAAGTGTTTGGCGGCCGCGTGCAGAAGTTCCGACCGAAGCAGGGTGCGGACCCAGCCAAGGTGATGGGCCAGGAGCCGCGCTTGTACATGTAAGCGCGGCAACCGCGCGGTCCGGTGCGGGAAGGGCGGCAAGCCCACGCTTGACACCCTTCCCGTGCCCACGTAGCGTGCGCGTTCGGTTATGACGTTGGCCCAACTGTCCTGGCGGTCGATGGTGTTGGCAATTGGGGCCACGATTGGCGCCGCTGGCTTGGTGTTGTTTCTCCAATACCGCGCCATCACCACCCACCAGTTACAAGACCAGGTCATCGTCCAACAGCTCGGCGAGCAGACCGCCGTCAATTACCCCGACTTGCGGGCGGGCCGTCTCGATCTGGTCGCGCAGTAATACCAAAAGGGCTCGCAGCCTATCCTCACGTCGACCGCTTCTTCGCCTGGAGCACCCCGACCATTCCGTCGGAGCCGGACGAGGTGTTGTTCTACGGTCGCGACCGGCGCTATCAGGTCTTCCTACGGCTGTTCTGGACCGACGCGCGGCTCGACGCGCTCCTCACCTGCCGCGCGGCCCCGTGTGCATTGGCCGACACTCGGGATATAGTCCGCCCATGCGACCCACCTCGATTGGACTTGTGGCCAGCGCCCTGATGACCGTCGTGCTGGTAGCCATGCCGCAGGCGCCACGGCCCGCCGTGGGTCCATCACCTCCAGCGACAGTGGTGGACCCGCGAGTCGCGAAGCTGAAGGCGTTGGTCGACGCCGACGTGTCGTCGCCGGCCATGTACGACCTGGGCCAGCAGATGAATGACATGCTCTTCAGTTTCGGCGAGCTCGGTTTCCAGGAAGTCGAGACGCAGAGGTATCTCGGCAAGCTGTTACGAGACAACAGCTTCACGGTGGCAGACGGCGTCGACGGCATTCCGACCGCGTGGGTCGCGAAGTGGGGATCGGGCCGGCCGGTGATTGCCTTCGGATCGGACATCGACGGCATCCCGCAGGGCTCTCAGAAGCCGGGCGTGGCCTACCACGATCCGTTGGTCGAGGGCGCACTGGGACACGGTGAAGGGCACAACTCCGGGACGCCGCTGAACATCGTTGCGGCCCTGGCCGTGAAGCGGATCATGGAGCGCGAGAAGCTCCCCGGCACGCTGATGATCTGGCCGGGTGTCGCCGAGGAACTGTTAGGCACCAAGGCGCACTTCGTGCGCGCTGGGCTGTTCAAGGACATCGACGTCGTGCTCTACAACCACGTCGGACCGAATCTGGCCACGAGTTGGGGCGACGGCGGCGGCAGTGGCCTAGTCTAAGTGGATTGTACGTTCGCAGGGGAGACAGCGCACAGCGCCTCGGCGCCCTGGCGCGGCCGCTCGGCGCTCGACGCCGTGGAGTTGATGAACGTGGGCTGGAACTACCGCCGCGAGCACCTGCGGCTGTCGCAGCGCACGCATTACGTTGTCACCAACGGCGGCGAACAGCCCAACGTCGTGCCCAGGAACGCCAGCGTCTGGTACTACTTCCGCGAGACCGACTACGACTCGATCAAGAACATGTGGGCCATCGGCGACCAGATGGCCCAGGGCGCCGGCCTCATGACCAACACGACCTGGACCTCGCGCGTGCTCGGCACTGCGTGGCCGCGGCACACCAATCGGCCGCTCGCCGAGACGATGCACGCCAACATTGTGCACGTCGGACTGCCGAAGTGGAGCGACGCCGACGTCGCGCTGGCCAAAGCCACCCAGCGGGTGATGAACGTGCCGGAAGTTGGCCTGGCGACCAATGCGCCCGGTTCGCTACGCGGGCGCGAGCGCATTCCTGACGAGGAGAAGACGGGTGGGCCGTCCGACGACATCGGCGACATTACCTGGAATGTATTGACGGTGTCGCTCAGCTATCCGGCCAATTTTCAGGCGGGTCCTGGGCACAACTGGGCCAACGCCATTCCGATGGCGACGCCCATCGCGCACAAGGGCGTGAACGCTGGTGCGCGTGTGCAGGCGCTGACCGCGCTCGAGATTGTGCTGCGGCCGGAACTCGTGAGGCAGGCGCGCGACTACTTCGAGAACGTGCAGCTTAAGCAGCGCACGTACACGCCGTTGATCCGCGCGGACGACCAGCCGGCGATCTGGTTGAACAAGACGACGATGGATCGCTACCGGCCGGCCATGCGGAAGTACTACTTCGATCCGACCAAGTACAAGACCTACATGGACCAGATAGCGGCCGAGTTCGGGATCAGTTACCCGACCATCCGCCCGGCGTCCCCGCAGTAGCCCACGCTCTACTGCTTGCGTGCGGCAACGCGCCAGGTTACCGCGGCCGCCATCAGCAGTTGCCGCATGGTCGAGGGCCAAATCGGTTCGCTGGCCAGTTTGAGCACCAGCCGCCGCCGCGTCCAGCCCCCCTTGTTGTACAGCTCGTCGTAGTGACGCACGATCGCGTCGTGCGCCTCGACGGCGTCGAAATCGTCGCCCTGCCCCAACGGCAGTTGCGGCGGCAGGACCGGCAGATTGCCGGTTGGGTCAACGGCCCAGTTCACGAAGGTGACCGCCAGGCTTTTGCCATCAACTGGCGGCCACATCATGACAACCAGCAGGGTGGCGCCGACGCTCGACCGCCACTGCCAGGGTGTGGGTGCACGCATGCGGGCTCCGGCTCCGATGGCGTCTGCGCCGACGCGATTATGGCGTGCCGGGCCTGTCCGCTTCGGCCACGACCTGGTGCACCTGCGTGCCGATGCCGTCGATGGCGCAGGTCGCCTTGTCGCCCGCGCGCATCCAGCGCGGCTCGGCCCGCTCGATGTTGGTGCCCGCCGGGCTGCCGCCCGAGACCAGGTCGCCCACGTTCAGCGTCAGGATGTTCGAGGCGAACGCCAGCAGCTCGTAGATGTTGTGGCTCATGCGGTTGGTGTTCGAGTCCTGCATGACGGTCTCGTTCAGGGTGAACACGTGCTTGGTGTTCATCGGATCCTTGACGAACTCCTTCGGCACGATGAACGGGCCGAGCGGGCCGAACGTATCGTGGTTCTTGCCGATCAGCCAATCAGATCCGCCCATCTTGCGATCGCCGCGACCGCCACGGTCCGAGACGTCGATCTGAATGGTGTAGCCGAAAATGAAGTCGGCCGCGTTTGCCACCGGCACGTACTTCGCCTTCTTGCCGATCACCGCATTGAATTCGCACTCGTAGTCGATGTTCGTACGGCCCCTCGGCACGACGATGGGATCGTTGGGACCGCTGACGACGGTGGGCGACTTCTGGAACAGGTAGGGGTTGTCGCGGGTGTCGTTCGGCGTGCGCTCCCAAATCCCCGGGGCGCTGACGGCCTTAACCGCGGCCTCAGGCGCGGCGCCGGTCCGCTGTTGCTGTGCGGCGATGCCGGCGGTGTGCTCGACGTAGTTGCCGCCGGCGTTCAGGATGAGGGACGGGCGCAGGGGTGGGAGCACCTTGAGGGAGCCGATGGCATACGCGTACACGGGCGCCGCCTTCGCCGTCGACACGTCCCTGGCGATGGCCGCGAGTCGACTCTTCCAGTCGGTGTCGTAGCGCGCGATGATCTGTTTCATGTCGGCGGGCGCCGCCAGTTTCGGCGCCGACGCGTTCGCCGTTTCGAACGCGGCGTTGGCCGGCGCGATGTCCACGATCTGAGTATCTTTCAGCACCAGACCGACAAACGGTGTCCCGGCCCGATCGAAGGTGCCGAGTTTGAACGGCACGGCCGCACCGCCGCCTTGGGCGTCGGTGCCAAATCCGCAGGCGGCGAGGGCCGATGCCAGCGCGAGGCCGATGGCTGCCAATCCGATTCTTTCGGTCGTCATAAGTGGAGTTCCTCAGGTTGTAACTGGTCGTTTTCCGTGCGAACCCGCAAGCGGAAGGGCATCCGGTCGACACCGGACGCCCTTCGGGATAACTAAGAGTGGTTACGACGCGCATGTCGCGCCCGCCGCGCCCTATTTGGAAGTACGCCGTGGGCATCTTATGGCTTTGCAATCACGATTGCCATCCTGCATTTTCAGGGCGGTCGAAGGCCGCCCTGGTCGCGCCCGCACCGCTCGTCGGACTTGCAATGACGACAGATAAGACTTCAGTAGTGTCCGGTTGATTACGCTGCGCGCAGCTCACCTGGCGCGAGTCGTGGCGAGGCATCGAGGCCTGCCTGGCCGCCAATCAGGCCAAGCTGTTCCATATGGGGTTGAAGGCGCCACCGGCGCGCTCGACGCTGGCCGACGCGTTGAACGCGCGAGACTGGCGCATCGACCATGCCCTGGCTCAGCGGCTGATTGCCTACGCCTGTCCAACTGGGCGCCGTTTCGCTCCACCCATAGCCGCTAACCAATTGATTCTGTTCGACTTCTAGCCTGAGACTACTGATTGAAGCTTGCAGTGAAGGTGTCAATTGTGGCAACCTCCTCCAATTCTGGTCGAGTTAGTCGCTTGAATTAGCCTGTAACCACGGGGAGGCGCGATGTCCGCTCGAATTTTCATCGTCGTATGCGTCGGTCTGTTTTCGGTGATGCTGGCCGGCCGCGCGTCGGCGCAGAGTGCCCTCGCAGGTGTTGTGAAAGACGACTCCGGGGCCGTGTTGCCAGGTGTCACTGTCGAAGCTAGTAGTCCCGTTCTGATCGAAAAGGTCAGGACCGTAATCACGGACGAAGCTGGACAGTATCGCGTGGTTGACCTCCGGCCTGGCGTCTACTCATTAACGTTCTCGCTGCCTGGGTTCGGCTCGGTGACGCGCGTGGGCATTGAGCTGATCTCAAATTTCACGGCGACTATTAACTCCGAATTAAAGGTCGGCTCACTGCAAGAGACCGTAACCGTGACCGGGGCCACGCCGGTGGTCGACATGCAATCGGCGTCGCGCCAGCAGGTCATGACCAAGGAATTGCTCGACTCGGTGCCGACGGGGCGCAGCATCTGGGCGGTCGGGTCGACCTTGAATGGCGTTTCACTGAGTGCCCCGGACGTCGGTGGCACCGCCGGCATGCAGCAGACCTACATGGCCACCCATGGATCTGACCGGCGCGACAACGCCATTCAGGTCGACGGCATGAGCGTGAACGGCATTGAGGGTGATGGCGCCATCCAGAACTACTTCAATCAGGGCATGTTCGAGGAAATGAGTTACCAGACCAGCGCCTTGACGGCCGAAGTGCCGTCGGCAGGCGTTCGCCTGAACATGATTCCCAAGGACGGTAGTAACCAGTTCAAGGGGTCGTTGTTTTTCTCGGCCACGCCCAGTTCGTTTCAGAGCACTAATATGACTCCCGAACTGAAGGCGAAGGGCCTTAAGGCTCCCAATCGGGTGGAGAAAATCGTGGATCTCAATGCCGGACTGGGCGGGCCGGTGAAGAAGAACAGCTTGTGGTTCTACAGCTCGATTCGCATCTGGGGCGTGGACCAGACGGTCACCGACTCGTTCTATAACAGCGATCCGACGAATCGGACGTTCAAGCCGGATTTTTCTCGGCCGACGGTGGACGACAACCTGATCAAGAGCGGTGTGATGCGCCTGACCTATCAGCCATCGCGACGGCACAAGTTTGCCGCGTATGCGGATGGCATCATCAAGTTCAGGGGCCATGAGTGCGCAACCAATACGTTCCCGACCGCCGAGGCGTGCGGCATTCGGAGCCCCAAGCGGTATTTCACCGCGCAGACCAAGTACACCGGCACCCTCACGAATAGCCTGCTCGTGGAGGGCGGCTGGTCGGAGAACGATGAGACCTACTCCACCAATGAAACGCAGCCAGGCACCCTGAATGGTGCTGCCGACGTAGGTCGGGTGGATCGGATTACGGGCGACCGCTGGGGTTCCGTGATCGGCCCGTATTATTTCCGAGAGCCCGATCGCCACACGTTTTCTGGCGCCGCGACTTACGTCACGGGCACGCACGCACTCAAGTTCGGATTTCAGCTTGGCAAGGGCTCCAATCATCATCAGCGGACGATGAACGGCGGCATCGATCTGTATCAGGAATATAACAACAAGGTGCCGGCGTCGGTGGTGATCCACAACACGCCGCAGGATACCCGGGAGGTCATCAAACACGACCTGGGAATCTTCGTGCAGGATTCGCTGCGGTTCAATCGGCTCACGGTGAACCCGGGACTGCGCATCGAGCTGTTCAACACCTACGTCCCTGAGCAAAGCTCGCCAGCCGGCCAATTCGTTCCAGCGCGAACCTTTGCCAAGATCGAGAACCTCCCGAACTGGAAGGACATCGCGCCGAGGTTCGGCCTGGTCTACGACGTGTTCGGCGACGGTAAGACGGCGATCAAGGCCCATGTCGGCAAGTACATGCGTGCGTTCTCAACGGTCGGATTCGCGGCCCTGTACAACCCGAACACCGTGCAGACCGATCGCCGCACGTGGGCCGATCTGAACGGCGACGACATCGCCCAAACCAATGAGATCGGCCCGGTTCAAACGCCATTCAACATCAGCGGCGTGAGCAACCGGCGCCCGGATCCTGACGTCAAGCGTCCCTACCAGTGGGAGTACAACGTCGGCATCCAGCGAGAAGTGGCCAGCGGCGTGCTAGTCTCGGCCAACTGGCTCAGGCGCGACTTCAAACGCTTGATCTTTAGCGACAACATTCAAACGACGCACGCCGATTACACCATCCTGAACATTGCCAACCCGATCAGCGCGGGTCAAACGATTCCGATCTACAACCTCAACTTGAACAAGCGTGGCGTGGTTGAGATCATCGACAAGAATTCCAGCGAGAACCGCCGTTGGTACGATGGCTTTGACCTGGGCTTCACCGCGCGGAAGCGCGGGGCGAGCCTCTACGGCGGCGTTACAGCTGGCCGACAGACAACGGTCCAATGCGAGGTTGACGACCCGAACAGTCTTCGGTTCTGCGACCAGCGCGAACTCGACCTGCCGTACCTCGTGCAGTTGAAGCTCGCGGGCACCTTTCCGTTGCCCTTCGGCATCCACCTGAGCGGGAGCTGGCAGGGCTTGCCCGGTGTGCCGGTGGGCACCGGTCGGCAGGACGCCGAGTATGTCGCGGCCCAGAACCGCGTGCCGGACGCGTCGCTGAATACCGAGTATGTGGTCAACAACGCGATCATCCGGGTGGCGAACCCGACGGCGACCCTGACCCAGGCCAGCATCACCGTGCCGCTCGAGACTCCCGGAACCAGTTTCCTCGACCGTTGGAATCAGGTCGATGTGCGCATGTCGAAAAAAATCACGGTCCGTGGAGTGACGATGCAAGGCCAATTCGACATTTTCAACATGCTCAACTCGAGCAACATCCTGAGCCAGACCGAAACCTTCGGGTCCGCCTTGGGTCGTCCAACGGCGATTCTCCAGGGGCGGTTGTTTGCTCTGGGTCTGCAGTTCAACTTCTAGGCCTGCGAACAACGATCAAGAGGCCAAGAGGCGTCCCACTCCTGGCCTCTTGATCTCTTGTTCGTCTGGTCCGGCCGGTCGAGGGCCCCGCCGGCCGAGCGGTATCGATTTTGGTGTAAAATAATTCGAGAGAGGTGGGTGCACATGTTCAAGACGCGATTCGGATTTGACCTGTCTGCAAGCATCGTGGCGGCGGCTACATTGCTCCTCTTCACTTGGGCCCAGCTGGCCTCAGCCCAGACCGCCCCTAGGGCGGCGGCAACGGCCGTCACTTTCGCCAAAGACGTGGCGCCCGTGCTGCAGAAGAATTGCCAGGGCTGCCATCGCCCCGGTGACGTGGCGCCCATGTCGCTGCGGACCTACGAGGAAGTGCGGCCTTGGGCGCGGTCGATCAAGGCCAAGGTTGTGGCGCGCGAGATGCCGCCGTATCGTTACGATAAGATCGGCATCCAGCGCCTCAAAGACGACTTACGGCTGAGCGAACGAGACGTCCAGACCATCGTCCGCTGGGTCGATAGCGGCGCGCCCCTGGGTAATCTCGCCGACCTGCCCGCGCCCATCCAGTTTCCTGATACCAACAAATGGACCTACGCGGAACAGTTTGGTCCGCCCGATGTGATCGTACCGACCAAGCCCTACACCCTGCCGGCGCAGGGGCAGGACCGCTGGTGGCGGCCGATTGTGCCGATCGGCACGATGATGGAGAACCGGTGCATTAAGGCGATGGCGGTGAAGCCGTCGCTGAAGGGCCGAGCGGCTGCCCACCACGCCAACAGCGACCTGATGGTCCCCGACGAAAAGAGCGGCGGGTACATCACGCTGGAACGCGTCTCCGAATACGCCTCTGGTAAGACCGGCGAAATCGTGCCGCCGGATGGCTGCCGGACGTTGCCGGCCAATGCGATGATTCGCTGGGACGTCCACTACTGGCCGTATGGTGAAGAGGTCAAAGACGACGTCGTCGAGTTGGCCTTCTGGCTTTACCCTAAAGATCACAAGGCGAAGTACAAGCAGGACTTGAAGTCGTACACGCTGCTGATGAAGGGCGGGGAGCTCGAGATTGCACCACACGGCACCGCTATGACGCAGGGGTTCCACACCTTCAAGACGCCAGTGCGGATCGACAGTTTCCAGCCGCACGGCCACGCCCGCCTCTCGGGCATGACGGCGGAAATCTTGTATCCGGACACAGGCAAGCTGGAGATGGTGAGCTCGGTCTCGAACTGGACCAACGCCTGGCACACCAGCCACGTGTATGCCGACGACGCCGCACCATTGCTGCCAGTGGGCGCGGTTTTGGTGTTGACCGGGTATTACGACAACACAGCGAAGAACAAGGGCAACCCCGATCCGGACCAGTGGGTGGGCGGCGGTAGCCGGACGTCCGACGAGATGTCGCACGCTTGGATTACGGTCACGCACCTGGACGACGAGGGTTACAAGCAGATCCTCGCCGACCGCGAGGCGAAGGCGTCGAAGACGACGACCACCACCCCGCAGGATCAGAAACAGTAATTTTTCTTTCGCTCACTCGATTTCGAGGAGGTTTTACGTGTCTGGACGGTGTGTTTGCGCCGGTCTTATGGCGGCAATGCTACTCAGCTCGTCGGCGCTGCACGCGCAGTTGCCGCGGCCGCTTATTCCACTGCCAGCGGAGGGGAACAGGGTTGCGCCCTTCTTCGATGGCTGGTACGAGAATGATGACGGCACGATCACCTTTTCCTTCGGCTACTCCAATCTGAACAAGGATACGAACGTGGAGATCCCACTCGGTCCTGATAACTTTATCGTGCCGAAGGAGTACGACGGGCGGCAACCGACGGCCTTCCCGGTCTCTGGGCCGGATGCCGCGGACGGTGGCGGGACCGGAAGAGCGGGCACCCCGGCAGTCTCGGCGGCCACGGCGGCGGCCAGAGCTCCAGGTGCCGGCGGTGGAACTGTCGGCCGCGAGCGTGACCGTGACCGAGGCGTCTTCACCGTAACGGTACCAGCCAGCTTCAAAGGCGACGTGGTCTGGACGCTGCGCTATGCCGGTCAGACCCATTTCGTGCCAGCTCGGTCAAAGTCCACTTCTTACCAGCTCAGTTGGCCAGCGGCTATGGGCTCGACGCCGCCGTTGCTGCGCTTCGAAAAGAAGGGTCGGGCGGGCCGGGGTCCCGTGGGCATTCAGGCGCCGCCGCTGAAGGCGACGGTCGGCACCCCAGTCGCGCTGACGATTTGGCTCAATGACGACGCCGTGCACGACAAGGAGCCGATCAAGTTCGGTCGTGAGCGGCCGGGCATGAACGTGTCCTGGCTGAAGTACGCAGGCCCGGGCTCGGTGGCGTTCGCTCCCGAGAAGGTGGGTTTTCCGGCACTCACCGGCCAGTCGACGACGATGGCGACTTTCAAGGAACCGGGCGAATACATGATTCGCGTCAAGGCCGATACGTTTGGCTATTCCGATGCGTCAGCTGGCAACCAGTGCTGCTGGACAAACGGCTACCAGAGAGTCACGGTCACACGATAACGGCCAAGGCCCTGTTGGTCGTCCTGCTCGCGCTCGGTACCGTTTGGCCTCACCCGAGCTGGGCGCAGGAACCGACCGTGGCGCGGCGTCGCGTCGCGGCGTTCGAGCGTGACTATCCGGAGTTAAACGCGCTGCTGGTCGGGATCGAGCGCGCTTACGGCGTGCTCTACGGGGCGCTCGCGCGCGGGCGAGGGAAGTCGCACGAGTCGGAGACCTACGCGCTCATGACTCGCCGTGTTGCGTCCGGCGCTGCGAACCTGCGCTCGGATCCGGAGGCCACCGCCGGGTATGCCGCACTTGGGGAGCGGGGCGCCGAGGTCATCCGTCGTACGCACGCGTTCCATCGTGAGGCGCTCGGCATTCTCGCCACCGTGGGCAGAGCTGACCGGTCGCAGGCGCTCGATGAGGCCGTTGACCGCTACCTGGGCCGTCGCGAGACCTCGCTCCCGGACGTGCCGAAGGACATGACCATCCTCTACGACCACCCGTTCACGTCAATCGTGATCGGCCTGCCGGGTGCCCCCCGTAAGCAGACGCCGCAGCTGAAGGGGTTCGTCTGGGCCTCGCACTGGTTCCAACTCGCGGCGCAAGAGCCGCTGGAACTCACCGCGGACGCGGCTACCCGCCGTCGCGAGCTGAAGGTCGTGACAGATCGGTTCCACCAGAAGCTGTCGTCAGGGAAGCCGCCGAATGCCTTTCCGACGGAACTGCCGCTGGCCCCGTCGATCGCCCCGGAACTGGTCACGACTCATCTGCGAACGGCAGCGGTTATCGACAACCTGAACATGATGCAGGCGGTGTTGGCAGATGTCCTCGTCCATCCCAAGGTCGCCAATGTCCGCGCGGCGCTCGACCAGGTTATCGCGCAGTTCACCGATCGTGACTACCGCGTGGTGGACGAAGACGACTGGATCAGGATGGCGCTGCGCCACAGCATCTTCGAGCAGGGCGGCCCCGCCCTTGGCATCATGACGGTGTCTGACCGCAACGGTTCCGGGCACCTCCAACACCTTGGCGGCGGTCGAGGGATCTTGCCAGGGATGAAATAGGGTCACCCTGGTTCCTTCATAGCATTGGAAGGTTCTAGATCAGGGGCCGGCCAGCGCCTCGAGTTGTTTCTTGGTGCGAACGTCAATGCGCACTGAAAGGGTTGTGCTTGTCTGCGCCATGTTGTGTACACGCTACCGCACGTCCTCAGGTGCTACTTCAGCGAATAGGTCATCCCTTCACGTAGAACAGACAAACGCAGACCGGTAGCTGCAACGACCTGGCCGACCTCGAACTTCTCACGCGTCGCCGGGCGCGGATCGACCACCACCACACCGCTCTTGCCCAGCACGAGCATGGCCTGATCCTGGAAGATGACGGCAGTCGCCTCGTCGATGCCGACGCCGACCAGCGTCGGGTGATCGAGCACGCCACTGATCAGGCGATTGCCGCGCTGGCGCTGCAGAAAGTGTTGATCGACGATCACGTCGCGCAGCAGGCCCAGCCCCTTCCTGAGCACGGTCGTGCCCGACTTGAGCGACTTGAGATCGGCCTCGCCGGTGATCATCTCCGCCGAGAGCACGGCCGCGCCGGCGCTGGTGCCGCCGACCACCGCTCCAGCCCGATGACGCTCGATGATGAATTCCGCGAGCCCGGTGCCTTCGATTTTACCCATGAAGCGAGTCTGGCTGCCGCCCGGCATCCAGATTAGGGTGGCCTCGCGCAGGATGGCCCGCGCCGCCGTGCGATCGTCGAACGACACCTCGCGAGCGTTCCGGGCGCCGGCCTCAGTCCACATCTTGACCGAACTGGCGCCAGTGGTCGGGAGTTCTGATGCCTGCGGCAGCACCGCGACGACGGCGTTCTTGCCGCCGGCCAGTTCCAGCGTCTTCGCCACTATGGCCGGCGTCGTGCCGCCACCGCCGACGGCGACGATGGCGCCCGGCGACTGCGCCCGAAGCGATGGGGTGATGAGGAGCGAAAGGCCAAGCAGAGCCGCGGTCACCATTCTAGGCATGCGTGGCATTGTAGTGGAGGCAACCCGAAGAAAGGGCTACCTCCACAAGTGCCAGCTTGCCGCCCTCTACTGCTGAATCGCGAACGGCGCGGGGAAGGCCGACAAGTCGAACCCCGTTTGTGGTCCGGCCAGCAGCGGCAGGTCCCAGAAGGTGCCCACTGCCGACTGGCCGGTCTCCGGCCGTCCGAGTTCCGAGAGGGCCACGAAGGACTGCATCTGCGGCGGCCGATTCACAGTCTGTCGTGGCCACCCACCGGCGAAGGGTAGGTCCTCCGCCGATGGGGGTGACTCGTTGTCCGACCGCGCTGACGAAATTCGTCTACTTCGTCTCGCTGTAGATCACAGCCGCGTAGGCCTTGGCGCGATCGGCATTCGGCGGTGCGTAGCCCTTGTACTTCGCCGGCGTTGACCATGTAGCCGCCGCTTCGTCCGAGGTCTTGCCGGCTTTCTTCGCGGCCTGGATCGTCGTCACGAACTCGCGCACGAACTCCGCAAACTCCTTCATGTCGGCCGGCGTCGTCTGCGCCGGCGTGTGGCCGTTGATCAGCGTGTCGACGTTCGGCACGCCCGCGACCGCCTTACTGATGGTGTTGGCGTACTCGACGCCTGAGCCGCCGTTGCTCTTGTCCATGATCGGCATGCCCTTGTTCGGAAACGTGTCGCCGACGTGCATGACCTTCAGCGCCGCGAACTCGACGAAGGCGTCACCGCCGGTATGGGCGGGGCCGAAGTAGTAGAGGTTGATTTGATCGGCTCCGCTGCCGATGGTCAATTTATCGGTGAACGTTTTTGTGATCAGGCCCTTGCCCGGATTATCCTTGAACACGTTGGGCGTCGCGCCGAGCCCGGTCACCGGGTTACCGGCGGCGAGGTTCTTCGACGTCATGGCGTGGCCGACGATTTCCACCGTCGCGGGCATGGCGACGTTGCCGCTGGTGTGGTCGTAGTGGCTGTGGGTGTTGATCACGCGGGTCACCGGCTTGTCGGTGAGCGTCTTCACCTTGTCGAGCAGCGGCTGGCCCCAGCCGGGGTTCTTGGTATCGACCAGCGTGACGCCGGTCGCGGTCACGAACACGGCGGTGTTGCCGCCGCCGCCGCGCAGCACGAACAGGTTGTCTTTCACTTTTTCAACGGTGAGGTTATCGACCGACGGCTGTGGCGGCGGCTGCTGTGCCGCTCCGACGGCGATGGTCAGGCCGCCAACGAGGACGAGGGTTCCAAGCACTGTAAGACGCTTCACGGATTGATCCTTTCATGCGGTGCACAATCGACCGCAGACACGAAGAAGGCCAGAAAACGGGCCATGCGCTCAAGCCCCAGCGTGGAGATGACGTCCAGCACCTCGCCGGTCGTATGGTAGCGCAGCGTCGCCTGCAGGACACACACTTTTGCGACGTTCAGCGTGGACCAGCCGTCCGCCTCGCGCCTCGGCGTGAAGGGTGGCCGTGTCGTTGCCAAGGAAATGAAGGTCGCTCTTGAACTCCGCCCTTGAACCCTCGGCCCGCCCTCTGGTGCCGAGGGGGGCAGTTGGGCCTGGATCGCAGCGGCCTCGCGGGCCAGCGCCGTGCGTGTCATGCGGTGAGAATGTCGCCACGCGATGGCCGAGTCAAGGTAGAGTGCGCAGATGCTGACTCTAGCCGCCGTTGCCCTCACTATTGGAATCGACCTCCTGGCCGCCGAACAGGCACCCCAGGCGCCCGTGCCTGCCATTTTCATCAGCAAGGAAGAGCACGAGAAGGTGCTCGCCGAACAGATCGCCAAGAACGTGGTCGATCAGCCGATCAAGTCTGGACAGGTGCTGGGTGGCCTGACGTCGGTGGCGACGCTGCACCGGGTCAAGGCCGAAGCCTCGTCACTGATTCACGACACCGTGACCGAGAGCTACTACATCCTGTCTGGATCGGGGACGTTGGTGACCGGTGGGTCGCTGGTCGGCGCCAAGCCGATCGACCTGACGCGTCTCAACGTCGGCATGGGACAGCAGGGCACGCGGCAGGGCGGCGTCAGCCAGCGGGTCAAGCCCGGCGACGTGATCGTCATCCCCGCCGGTACCCCGCACGGCTTCAGCGAACTCGACAAACCGATCAGCTACCTGGTGTTCCGGTTCGGCCCAACCGGCAAGTAAGCGCCAGAAAGCTCACGGCGGCGGTCGCAAACGGCGCGGCCGCTGGTCGCACGCACGACTGCGTGATGGCATGAAGGACTTAGCCGAATCTGTACCCGCGGATATTGAGATCAAGGTTGTCGGCAAGAGCGGGCAGCTCTTGTTGGGCAAGCGGTTCGCGGGCAAGACCCTGCGTTTCGTATCGCTACACCCGGATCACGACTCCGCCGACCAGCGTTAGGTGACGCCAGCTCCTCACTTATCCAAAAACCCCTTCAGTTCCGGCAGCCGGGCGCGCGCGTCGTTTTCTCCCATGTCGATCAGGCGCTTCACGTAGTCGGGCTGGAACATTACCAGGCTGAGTATGTCGTTCGACCGTGTCTCCCGGGTGCCCATGCCGCGGGTCAGGAAGCGGAACGCCCTCGGCAGGTCGGCCTCGTACTCGTTGGCCAGGCGGCCCAGGTCCTGTGACGGCCGCACCACGAACAGGTCGATGTGCCGCAAGCCGTGGCGCTTCTCCTCGGTCTGGCCATCGATGAGCTGATTCAACTGGCGCAGTTGCAGCGCGTCGCCATCGAGCTGGTCGAGAAAGATGGCATTGAACAGTACGCCCGCTACTTGCGCCGGTGGGGGATAGCCGACAATCTGCGGCCGATCCGCTTCCTTGCTCGTCGAAGCGTAGCGGGTCGATACGGCCAGAATCTTCTTGGCCCCCAGGTGGATCGCCGGCGACAGCGGCGCCGTGAGGCGAATGCCGCCATCGCCGTACCAGCCGCCGTCCACTTCAATGGCGGGGAAGAAGAACGGTAAGGCTGCTGACGCCATGACGTGGTCGACGCGAGTGGCGCAGATCTCGCTCCGGCGTTGCGGTCGCTCCCACGTGGGGATCAGCTCGTCGGCGCGGGTCTGTACCCAGGTGACCGATTGGCCGGTGGTGTAGCTCGAGGCGGTGAGGGCAAACGAGCGCAGCCAACCGTCTTGCAGGCTCTTCGGGATGCCGCCGAGCAACCCGCCCTCGGCGTGCAACTCGCGCGTGAGCATCTCACGCAATGGGTCGGTGTCGACAAAGCTCTTGGCGGGTGGCAGCAGTGACTGGCCGCCCGCCATCAGGCGGCCACCCCAGCGCAGCGTGCGCGAGGCCAGGTCGCGCAGGTCGACGCGGAAGACGTGGTCGATGTGTAACCCGGCCCACATCTGCGCCAACTGCTCGACCTTGTCGTCGAAGGGCGATTGGTGTGTGGCAAGGAAGGCGGCATTGATGCCGCCGGCCGAGACGCCGGTCAGGATGTCGGGCACCACCTGCGGGCACTCGCGCGCCAGCACGCGCAGCACGCCCACCTGGTATGCTGCCCGCGCCCCGCCACCACTCAACACCAGCGCCAGTCCGCGCGGTTCGCTCCCGTTGGTCACGACGGCATGCTATCGCGAAGTGACTGGCTGCGGGCCTTGGCTCACCAATTGCAGCACCTCTCGATGGTCGAGCAGTTACGTCGACGTTTCGGTGGAGGTTCGCAGTGGCGTCCCGCCGTCTATTCGCAGGTCTTGCGGTCGTCTCACCACTTCATCGCGGCTCCCGCTCTGGCCGCGTCGTCCCTGACAGGGGAACTAGTACTGGTCAGTAGCCGAGGATTCCCCGGTGCGCTGCTGCGCCGCATTTGGCGTCGGGGGTATTAACGTGCCGGGCAGTATCTGGATTTCGTTCGGCGTATTCTGGCTTGGGCAAATAGCTATCATCATCCGCAGCCGTTAAGGCATCAAGCCGCGCGAAGCGTGGCCGGCACTGCTGCTGGGCAGCGGTGCGCTGTTGTTGTGGTGGGCGATCATCAAGGGCAGCGGATTGCTGCAGATCCGGTCAGAGTCGCCCTGGCTTCAACGGGGCAGCACGCCGTTCTGGACGCTCTGTCCGGCCACGCTCAGCCTCGACATCCCTGACTTCACGCGCTACGCAAAGAGCCAGCGGTCGTGGGCGCTCGGCTGATGCGCCGCCACGCCTGAACATGAAGACCACGAAAGTCGCGAAGACTGCCACTAATCACGGCTTCGTGTTCTTCGTGTTCTTCGTGTTTAACGGTAGGATCCCAACGTCATGAACACCGGCTCCTACGTCAACGGCAAGTGGTATCGTCCGGCCTCGAGCGGCACGACCAGGAACATCAATCCGGCAGATACCAGCGATGTGATCGCGGAGTATCCGCTCGCGACCGCAGCCGATGTGGGGCTGGCGATTGACGCGGCGGTGGCGGCGTGGCCGTCATGGAAGAAGACGCCGGGACCCGAGCGTGGCCGGGTGTTGTGGCGCGCCGCTGACATTGCCCGCCGGCGCCTCGACGAGATCGCCCGCACGCTGACCCGCGAGGAAGGCAAGATTCTGAAAGAAGCGCGTGGCGAAGTGCTGAAGGGCATTTCGCTGCTCGAGTACTACGCCGGCGAAGGCTTCCGTATGCACGGCAAGACGCTGCCGTCTGAATCGCGCGACACCTTCACCTACACGGTGCGGCAGCCCATGGGCGTCGTTGGCTTGATCGCTCCCTGGAATTTCCCGTGGGCTATCCCTGTCTGGAAGAGCGCGCCGGCCATCGTCTCTGGCAACTGCGTCGTCTTCAAGCCATCGGAGCTGACCCCGGCAACGACCGTTCTGCTCACTGAAATCTACGAAGAGGCGGGACTGCCGCCGGGTGTGTTCAACATGCTCGTCGGCATCGGACCTGAAGTTGGCGAAGCGATGGTCGCGGCGCCGCAGCTGCGCGCTATTTCGTTCACCGGTTCGAATCGCGTGGGCGGTGCGTTGTATGTGAAGGCCGCGCAGCGCGGCGCGAAGGTAACGTGTGAGATGGGCGGCAAGAACGCCGTGATCGTGATGCCGGACGCCGATCTCGATAAGGCCGCCATCGCCATCCATGGCGGCGCCTTCGGCTCCACCGGGCAGCGCTGCACCGCAACGTCACGCGTGATTGCGCATGCCGAGATCAAGAATGCGCTGGTCGAACGGCTGGTCGCGGCGGCGAAGAGAATCAAACTGGGTCCCGGGCTGGACGACTCGTCCGAGATGGGACCGTCGGTGGGCGATCGCCAATGGCAGACGGTGATGGATTACATCACGGTCGGCCAGGGCGAAGGTGCGCGGATGCTGACCGGTGGCACGCGTCCCGCGGCGCTCAGCCACGGCTACTTCGTCGAACCGACCATTTTCGACGGTGTCTCGCCATCGATGCGGATCTTCAAGGAAGAGATCTTCGGACCCGTGCTGGCGGTGACCACCGCCTCGTCGCTTGAAGAAGCCCTGCAGTTCGCCAACGGCGTCGAGTACGGCCTGACCACGTCGATCTTCACCGAGAACATTTCATCGGTGATGAAGTTTGTGGATGAAGTGGAGACCGGCATGGTCCACGTCAACGAGCCGACCGTGGGCGGAGAGGCGCAGTTGCCGTTCGGCGGCACCAAGTCGACTGGTGTGGGGGAGCGCGAGATGGCGGAAGAAGGCCTGAACTTCTTCACCGAGCTGAAGACCGTCTTCATCAACTACTCGGGCAAGGCCGAGCGGTCGATGACCAGGTAAAGTTGAGCCAATCTGCGGCTGTCCGCGTCATCGGCGGCCCAGGCGACACACGATCTCGTATTCCTTCGGCGTGACCGGCTGCACTGACAGCCGGCTGCCTGTCTGGTTCACCATCATGTGCTGCAGGCTTTTGACCTGCTTCAGCGCCGTCAGCGGTAGCACGTCCTTGAAGCGCTCGACGAAGGCGATCTCCACGCTGTACCAGATTGGCTTCTCGGCCGTGTGCTTGGGATCGTAGTAGTCGTGACCCTTGCGGAGCGCGAACGGATCGGGATAGCCCGCGCGAGAGATCGTGGCCAGGCCAGTCACGCCTGACGGCTCGGCGTTCGACGCGTAGAACAGCACGTTGTCGCCCACCTGCATGTCGTCGCGCATGAAGTTACGTGCCTGGTAGTTGCGCACGCCCTCCCATCCGGTCTTGCCGTCACGCTTCAGGTCGTCAATCGTGTACGCGCTCGGCTCGCACTTCATCAGCCAGGAACGTTTGGGCATGGGAAAACTCTACAGGATAATTCCGCCATCTTTTCGCTGTTCAACCAGATGCTGCTGCGGCCGCTGCCGGTGGCCAATCCGGGTGAACTGGGAAAGTCTATAATCGATTCAGCAATGGAAAGCATCGTCGTCACCACGAAGTTCCACGCTGGGCACCGGCAACTGGGCCACCCCGGCAAGTGCCGGTTCGTCCACGGCCACACCTGGCACGGCAAGGTTGTGATCGCGGCCGAGGAGCTGCCGCGCAACGACTTCGACCTGTCGATTGACTTCGGCGACATCAAGCACGTGATGCGCTTCCTGGACCACAAGATGCTCATCACCGAGCAGGACACGGCCTTCCTTGATGCCGGCCGGTTCGAGCCCGAGGGCGTCGTGGTGTTAAAGGGGAAGGGACCGAGCGTCGAAAACGTCGCCCACTACGTGTTCGATCAGGTCGTGGCGCTGATCCGACAACAGTATCCCGGCAAGGGCATCGGCTACACGGTCGAAGTCACCATCCAGGAAACCGAGAACAACACGTTCATCGTCGAGAAGGCCGTGGTGATCTAGTTAGAACTTGACCGCGACGGTCAGCGACGCGGAGCGGCCGGGAGCCAACACGGTGCGAATGTCCTGGCTTGCGTAGTACTGCTGAGCCAGCAGGTTGCGCGCCTGGACGCGCAGCTCCAGCGGCCGGGCGACGCGGATGCCCGTCGCGAGGTCAAGCAGAGTGTAGCCGGGCACCGCCCGCTCGGTCGGGCCGACGTGGTCATCGTCCAAGAAATACGCCGTCCGCACCTGCCCAAACCCACGCGCGCCGAACTGCTTGCGCACCACCGCCGAGAGGTTGGCGGGCGACATGTCGTCGAGGTACGCGTGGTCGTCGAGGGCGTGCCCTTCGGCGACCTGTGATGCGATCTCGAGCGTGACGCCGCCACCGAGGTCTGCCTGGCCCTCGACCTCGAAGCCGCGAATGCGCGCGGTGCCGCGGTTGCGGAAAAAGAAGAAATCCGTCGTCGTCGAGTAGCGCTCGATCAAGTCATGGATTCGATAATCGTAGTAGAACGTGGCGACGCGGAACCGTGACGTCACGTAGCGCAAGGCGAGGTCGCCCTGGAGGCTGGTCTCGGGATCGAGGTCCGGGTTGCCGGTGATGAAGCCGCGTCCGGTGGGTCCGCGATAGTAGCGATCCGACAGCACCGGGTCGCGGAAGCCGCGGGCAATCTGTCCGGTGAGGCTGAAGCCCTTGAAGCTGCCGAGCGTGGCCGAGGCGAAGCCGGAGAACGAGCCGTGGCCGGTGGAGCGATCGCCGAAGTAACCGCCGTCATTCCTGGTCGTGACGTAATCGGCGCGCACACCAGTGCCCAGAACGAGCCGCGGCGCGACCGCTGAGTCAATCGAGACGTAGGTGCCGGTGTCGGTGCGGCTCGCGGAGTCGACCGACACGACGGGCCGCGAGCTGACGATGGCGCCGGCGAGGTTATGGGTGATGAGGTCATCCACCGCATGCAAGCCGGCACGGCCGTTCACGTCGACGCCGATCTCGAGCCGCGACTTGCCGAACAGCCGCTCGCCAAACCCGCGCACCTCGATGTCTTTGGCCGTCACGTTGGCGCGCTCAATGGTGCGACCGGTGGTGGCGGTGGCAAACCGGTCCTGGTCGGTAACCTGCGTGTGGCTGCCGATGAAGCTGGTTACTCCCAGGCGCTGGAAGCCGCCCACCAACCGTGCCTCATAGCCCGCGGTGAACCGATGCGAGTCTTCCGTCGGATAGAAAAACCGGACGGTCCGCGAGTTGTTACGCGGTCGCTCGATGTCGCGGCCGAAGTCGCTTTGCCAGCCCGCGCTGAGCGTACCGGCGCCCGCCTTGTGCTCGGCGCGGACCATGAATCCGCGATCGGCGAATCCCGAGTTGAAGACCTCACCGGACGGGCTGTGCCAGTCGTCGGCCCCGCGCGCGTGGGCGGCAACGATGAAGCCGCCCGCGGGCAGGCCCTTGGAGATCTCCACTGACCCGCGCCGTTCGGGCACGCCCGCGCCGAGGGTGCCCGAGAACTGCGCCGCCCACGGTGATCCGGGCGACACTCGGCGGGTGCGGACCGAGATGACGCCGCCAAACGCATCGGATCCGTAAGCGACCGAGCCCGGCCCGCGGGCGACGTCCACGCCCTCGACCAGCGACGGATCCAGGAACGTGGCGCTCGACCCCGCCCGACGCTCGGAACTCACCCGGGCGCCGTCGATCAGAATCAGGGTGCGGCCGCGGGCGAGTCCGCGTATGGCCGGCACCGCCGCCTGGCCTTCAGAGACTTGATTGACGCCGGCCACGTTTTCGATCGCCTGCATCAGGTTGGTCGGCTGGCGCACCGCCACATCGCGGCCGCTCACGCTGGTGGTGCCCGCTGCGGGGGTGGCCTCGATGCTGGGCGCCGAACCCGATACGGTCACCGACTCGCTGAGCAGCGGGGCGATCGTCACGAGCAGTTCCTGCCCGGGATCGACGCGTTCGATGAGGATGGGCCGTGCGTAGGTGCCGGCCTTGTCGATCACCAGCACTTCGAACGGTGGCGTCGGGTCGGGCTGCCATTCAAAACGTCCGTCGGCGTCGGTGATGGCCTCACCCGGCTTGCCGAGAATCGAAATGGTGGCGCTGGCGACGGGGCGGCCCTGCTGGTCGACCACGCGGCCTTTCATCGCGAACGCGGAGGTCGGCAGGGCCAGGACGACAAGGAGAAAGGCAATTCGAATCGGCATAACCCATGACCGTACGGCGCGCGACGTCCGACGACCAGCAGTCGTACTCACCCGATTATATCGGGGACTCTATTGGACAGGGTAAGATCGCCTGCGACCATGCGCGACCGGCGAGCCATCTTCGCCCTCTTCTTCTGTTCCGGTATTGCGGGCCTCGTCTACCAGGTGCTCTGGCTGCGCCGGTTGTCGCTGGTGTTTGGCGTCAGCGTCTACGCGGCCAGCACGGTGTTGGCGGCGTTCATGGCGGGCCTCGCCATTGGCAGCCTGCTCGCCGGACGGGTGTTGCGCCGGCGGATTCCGGCGCTGCAGGCGTTCGGCATCGCCGAGATCCTGGTCGGTGTCACCGGCCTGGCGTCGCCGTGGTTGCTTGACGCGGCCTCGGTTGTCTACCTGCAGGTTCATCACCTCGCGCCGGATTCATTCGGGTGGCTGACGGTCGCCAGGCTGGCATGCTCGTTTGCCATTCTCGCCGTGCCGACGACGATGATGGGCACGACGTTGCCGTTACTGAGCGCGGCCGTGTCGGCGTTCACGACGTCCTCAACGTCGGCGCGATCAACCGGATCCACCATCGGTGTCTTGTACGCGCTGAATACCGCTGGTGCGATGGTCGGCACCGTGGCCACCGGCTTCTACCTGATTCCGGCAATCGGCATCCAGCGGGCCTTTCTGGTCGCGGCGCTCACCAACGTGGTTGTTGGCGGTGGCGCGTACTGGATGGGACGGCGGGAGGCTTCGGCGGCGGCGTCAGCGGCGGAGCCGGTCGAGGCGGCCACCACCACTGATGAGTCGACGGCGTTGTTCCCGGTGATCTACTGGGTGGTCGCCATCTCCGGCTTCGCTTCGCTCGGCCTCGAAGTGCTGTGGTTCCGGCTGATGCTGCAGTTCGTGACGGCCACCGCGGAGGCGTTCACGGCCATGCTGGCGACGGTGCTGGCCGGCATCGCCGCGGGCGGCCTGCTGGCGTCGCGCCTGTTGCGGCGCCGCATCAGCCTGGCCTTCTGGCTGGCGCTGACCCAGGCGCTGACGGGGTTCGCCACGGTGGCGTCGATGAGTGCGCTGCTGTGGACCGTGAAGCACGGCTGGGACACCATGTCCCTGTGGCGGTCAGTGGGCATTGCGATTCTCGCGCCGGCCGTGGCGATGGGCGTGGGGTTTTCGCTGGCGCTGGGCGCGGCCTCGCGCGCGCGCAGTCTGGCCGCGGGAGCGATTGGCGTGGCCGATCGCGTCGGCCGGCTCTATGCCTTGAATGTGGTCGGCGCGATTGCCGGTTCGCTGGCGGCGGGCTTCGTGCTGTTGCCGTGGCTCGGTGCCACCCACGCGCTGGTCGCGTTGGCAGGGTGCTACCTGGCTAGTGCGGCCCTGCTGGTGGCGCGCCGGCCCAGTTGGCCGTCGGCGGTGGCCGTGCTGATGGTGTTGGCCGCGTCGATCCCGATCGCCAGGAACATTGGCGATCCCTTCAAGGTGGCCATCGATCGCCGCTACGGCGACCTGCTGCCTGAGTACTGGCGCGACGAAGGCGTGCAGACGGCGGTCAGCGTGCGCGCCACCCGCCTGCAGCACGTGCTCTATCTCGATGGCCTTCACCAGGCCAACGATCAGCCGGCCATGGTCAAGTTGCATCGCACGCTCGGCCACCTGCCGATGGTCCTGCACGGCGCCCCTTTGGACGTGCTGGTCGTCGGCATGGGCGGCGGCGCGACGCCGGGTGCGGTGAGCCAACACGCCGGCAGCCATGTCCAGGTGGTCGAGTTGTCGGTGAGCGTCGTCAAGGCGGCGCCCTTCTTTTCACACGTCAACTACGACCTGCTGAATCAGCCAAACGTCAGCGTGCGCGTCGATGACGGACGGAGTTTCCTGACGCTGACAGATCGCCGCTTCGACGTGATTACCGCCGACGTGATTCAGCCCGGGCACGCCGGCGCCGGTCACGTCTACTCGCGCGAGTACTTCACGCTGGTGCGTCATGCGCTCAAGCCCAATGGGGTCGCGATGCAGTGGATCGGCAAGCGACCGGCGGTGGAATACCAGCTGATCATGCGGACGTTTCTCGACGTGTTCCCCAATGCGACGTTGTGGAACGACGGCGAATTCATGATCGGCACGGCGGAGCCGCTGCGCCTCGATCCCGAAGCGCTCGGCCGGATGCGAACTGATGCGAAGACGCGCGAGGCGCTCGACGCGATTGGCCTCACCAGCTTCGCGGTGCTCACGGGCTGGTTCACCGGCAACGCTGATGAGATGCGCGCATTCGTCGGCCCGGGGCCGCTGCTCACCGACGACCGGCCGCTGGTCGAGTACTACCACTGGCTGCCGCCGGCCAGCGCGCAGCCGCCGTTGGACCTGTCGGCCATGACCCGGGACGTCAGCCGATTTGTGATCGGCGTTGGCCGGTGATCGACACCGTCTTCCTCGACGCCGGCGGGGTGCTGTGCCACCCCTCCTGGACCCGGGTGGCCGACACCCTGGTCCGCCACGGCGCGCAGGTCACGTCGGCCGCGCTCGGCGCCGCTGAACAACGCGCCACCCATCAACTGGATCAGGCGGCGGTGATTGGCGCCACCAACGATCGGTCGCGTGGGTGGCTCTACTTCAACCTGGTGCTGCAGCACGCCGGTGTGACGCAGAACGCCGGCACCGACGCGGCGCTGGCGGAGTTACGCGACTACCACCGGGTCGAGAACCTGTGGGAGCACGTTGAGCCAGACGTCGAGCCGGCGCTCGCGGCCCTGCGGGCCCGCGGCCTGCGCCTGGTGGTGGTCTCGAATGCCAACGGCCGGCTGCGCCACTTATTCGATCGGCTACAGTTGACCCGCTGGTTCGATCACCTGCTTGACTCGCATGAGTGGGGCGTCGAGAAGCCAGACCCGCGCTTGTTTCGCCTGGCGCTGGAACACGCGCAGGCCGATCCCGCGTGCACCGTGCACGTCGGCGACCTCTATCACGTCGATGTGATCGGCGCCCGCCGCGCCGGCCTGCGCGACGGCGTGTTGTTCGACCTGGCCAATCTCTACAGCGGTGTGGATTGCCCGCGTGTCGGATCGTTCGCGGGCCTGGTCGAGTGGCTCGACCAGGCCAGGGGAAACCAATCCTAGGTGGTGAGGCACGGCGAGCACGCGCTCGCCGATGTTCGTCCCAGCCACCTGTTCCGTTGACGACCGGCCTGCCCGGGCTGGCAACCCCCAATTTCTGGTAGACTGACAGATGCTGTAGGGGAGGGCCGCCCAGGGCGGCCTTCCGTGTTTGCGGGCCATTTGGTTCTGTCCTCACTTGTCTTGGTTGGTCGACAGCCTTCAGTAACGTGCCGCCCCGACGGGTCACTTTTGGAACCGCGGGTCACTGCCAGCGGCCGGCAGTCCGAGAGGGCTGTGGCAAGCGTTCTCGCGTAGCGAGACGAGGAGAAGACGATGGGTCGGAAGTTGTACGTGGGGAATCTTCCCTACACCGCGGCGGAGCAGGATCTTCAGGAGTTGTTCGAAAAAGTCGGCGCCGTGGAATCAGTCACGGTGATGCGCGACATGGCCACTGGCCGCGCCCGCGGGTTCGGGTTCGTCGAGATGGGTACCGATGAAGGCGCCCAGAAGGCCATCACCGAGCTGCACGAGTCGCAGCTGGGTGGCCGGACACTCACTGTGAACGAAGCGCGTCCCAAGGAAGCCCGCGGCGGCGGTGGCTTCGGTGGTGGCGGCGGCGGCCGTGGCGGCGGTGGCTTCGGTGGCGGCGGCGGCAACCGCGGTGGCGGCAGCGGCGGTGGCGGCGGACGGCGCGAGCCGCGCTGGTAGGCCGACGCTAAATGGCTACGCGAGGACCCCTCGGCAGAGGTAAACGCGAGCGTGAACGCGCCCGCGTTGAAAAGCAGAAGCAGAAAGTGGTTCGCCGCGAGGAAACCAAGCAGCGGCGCAGCCAGGTTGGCCCGAACGATCCCAGCGGAGTGGATCCGGACATTGCGGGCATCGTGCCCGGTCCGCAGCACAACCCGTGGCTGGATGACCTGGTCGACGAGCCAACCGAGGACTCAGACACTTCCGACAACGACGAAGGCCGGGGCTAACCCCCGGCCTTTCGTCTTTCTCGTAGGGCGGGTCTTCAGGCCCGTCCGTTTTATTTCAGCTTCGCGTTCGTCAATTGCGCGACACCCGATAACGTGGTTTGCGCCGCGTTCAATCCCAGCCGGAAGTCCTTGTCCGTGAACGTCGCAAATACGTCGGTTGGCTGATGCCAGTGCGGGTTCCAGCCGTTGCCGATGTGAACACCACGTTCGTTCTCGCGCAGGCTGATCGATGGCACCAGGTCCATGAACGCGGTGGAGTCGGTGTTGGTCATGTGCTCACCGACGTTGGACGGATAGTCGGTCGCGTACTTCTCGTTGGCGGCGTGCAGCGCGAACGCCAGTTCCCTGGCCCCGGCGAGAAACTTTGACGTCACCTGATACTCGATGTTGACGTCAGCCTCCGGCCGCTGCTCAGGGGCGAGCGTGCCATCGGCGCGCGGCATGCCGTGGTCGAACATCATCATGTCGTGCTGGATCATGCCGAGCCACTTCGGTTCGGGATAGCGGCCCGAACCCGGCGGGTTTTCTTTGCCTTGCAGATCCTTGCGTTGCTCGGCGTAGGCGTAGGCACCGTTTAGTCCGGTCTCTTCGTTGTTCCACAGCGCGAAGCGAATCGAGCGATCGGTGACGACGTCCGGTGAGCTGAAGACGCGCGCCAGTTCCATGACGAGCGCGGTGCCCGAGCCGTTGTCGTTGGCGGCCTCGCCCCAGCCGTGGCCGTCCATGTGCGCGCCAATGATGTACATCTCATCGGGTCGCGTCGCGCCGATCTTGGTGCAGTAGACCTGTTCACGCGGGCCGTCGGTGGCGGGCTCGGTGTTGAGCGCACGCAGCTTCTCGTCGGGCTGCTTCATGGGGTCGTTGTTGACGCCGGTCGGGGCGCGTACGCCGCGCGGCCGCCCGCCGCCAGAGGCCGTCGGAATCGCGTTGGGATTGGCCGCCGGACGCTGACCCCCGGCGTTCGGGTTCCGCGGTGGGGTCGTGTAGGTGTACTTGAGCCGTTCGGTATTGGTGCACCCGTAGCTCTTGAGCTGCGCCTCAATCCAGTCCACAGCTTTGCGATTGCGCTCGGTGCCTTGGCGGCGATCACCAAACTGCGTGAGGCCCTTGACGGTGGCCTTGTATTTCTCCAGGTCGAGACGACCGACCAGCGTCCGGATGGGATCCGGCGCGGGTTGCTGCCCATACAGGTTGGTGGCGACGACACCGGTTGTCAGAAGGGCGAGCAGAACACGCGACATTACATTCATGGCGTGCCTATCATCTCTCAATTCACCTGCGTCGCGGACAATAATTGATTATTAGTTCTAAATATACTATTATTCGACAATGAAAATCGAGAGGGAGAATTATCGACGCCAGATAGCCGATTCCCTGGCTCGGTTCCGCGTTACAGCCCTGCTCGGTCCCCGCCAATGCGGCAAAACCACTCTCGCCCGGGCATTTGCCACCGGGCGTGATGCCTACTTCGACCTTGAAGATCCCCTGGACCTGGCTCGCCTGGAAGCCCCCCGGCAAACGCTCGGCGCGCTCACGGGGCTCGTCGTCATTGACGAGATCCAGCGTCGTCCCGACCTCTTCCCGCTCCTTCGCGTGCTGGCGGACCGCCCGGACCAGCCGGCCCGTTTTCTGGTGCTCGGCAGTGCGTCGTTGGATCTCGTCAAGGGTGTGTCCGAGTCGCTGGCCGGCCGTGTCGGCTTCGTCGACTTGAACGGCTTCGACGGCACTGAAGTTGGCTCCGCTCGACTCGACGCGCTGTGGTTGCGCGGCGGGTTCCCGGAGTCGTTTCTGAGCGCCTCCGACGAGGCGAGCCTGCACTGGCGACAGCAGTTCATCCGCACGTTTCTCACCCGCGACATTCCGCAACTGGGCATCACGATTCCGTCGGAGCAACTGCGTCGCTTCTGGCTGATGATCGCGCACTACCACGGCCAGATCTGGAACGCGTCGGAAATCGCCGGCTCGCTTGGCGTGAATTACAAGACGGCGCAGCACTATCTCGACATCCTCACCGGCTCGTTCATGGTGCGGTCGTTGCCGTCGTGGACCGAGAATCTCGGCAAGCGGGTGCGCAAGGCGCCGAAGATCTACCTGCGTGACAGCGGCCTGTTTCACGCCCTGCAACGGATTGGCTCGCTGCCAGACCTGCAGTCACACCCCAAGCTCGGTGCGTCGTGGGAAGGGCTGGCGCTCGAACACGCCCTGCGCGTCATGCGGGTCGAGCCAGGCGAGGCGTTCCATTGGGGTACGTATGGCGGCGCCGAGTTGGACCTGCTGCTGGTTCGCGGCACCAAGCGGCTGGGCTTCGAGTTCAAGTACGCCGACGCGCCGCGCACCACCAAATCCATGCGCGCGGCTCTGGACGATCTGAAACTGGCGCAGCTGATCGTCGTCTATCCGGGAGAGAAGGACTACGTGCTGGATGAGCGAATCCAGGTGGTGGGGTTGCGGAACATCGCTTCACTCGCCGTCGCCTGACATGTCCACCTGCGGGTGATGGTGGCTTTGCCGGTGTCCGTATCTCCTATACTTGTGGCCATGCGACCGCCGTTAAGACACGCCGCGCTAGTCGTCGTGCTGGCGCTCGTCGCTGCTGCCAGCGGCGAGGCGCAGCGTCGTGGCGGCGGGCGGGGCTTCACTCTCGAGTTTGCGACCGCCGACGATTTCGACGGCCGCTTCCAGTTCTGCCGCGTCGCCTTTCGGCAGAACCGTGCCGGTGACGGCGCCAACTGGGCGGTCGACTATCCGCGCGCCGACATCAACATGTCGATCCGCCTGTCCGAACTCACCAAAACGACGGTCAGCTTCGACGGCCCGCAGCAGCCGCGTCATGCCGTGGTCCGGTTGACGGACGAAGCGCTGTTTCAATGTCCGTTCGTGATGATGACCGAGGTCGGCGCGGCCTACCTCGATGAGGCCGAGGCGGCGGCGCTGCGCACCTACGTCGACAAGGGCGGCTTCCTGTGGGCTGACGATTTCTGGGGCCAGTACGCGTGGCAGGTGTGGGCCGAGCAACTGGCCAAGGCCCTGCCGCCGGCGCAGTATCCGATGGTCGACCTGCCGCCAGACCATCCGCTGTTCCGCGCCCAGTTCATCATGAATGGCGTGCCGCAGATCGCGTCGATCGGCCACTGGTTCAACAGCGGCGGTGGCACCTCCGAGCGCGGGCAGGACAGCGCCGTGCCGCATGCGCGCGTCATCACCGACGGACAGGGACGCATCCTCGTCCTGAACACGCACAACACCGATCTCGGCGATTCATGGGAAGAAGAAGCGTCGAACCCGCAGTACTTTTACGAGATGTCGAGTAAGGGCTACGCGTTCGGCGTCAACGTGCTGGTCTACGCAATGTCGCACTAGGGGGGCGTGGGACTTGGGATCTGTCTTCAAGCCTCAGGCCTCAAGCCCCACCTGCAAGGCCCGCAACCAGACCAGCATCCTGTCGGTGTGGGCCGGTCCCATGCGGACGAGTTGCTTCTGCGTGGGTGTCAGCGCTTCGAGGTCCGGATCGGCGTACGCCCATCGCGCCCCGGCCCCCGCCACGAGCCTCACCGGCCCCTTCACCATGGGTGTGTCCAGCAGCAGGTCGATCGCCTGTTGCACCGCCGCGTCGATGTTGCCCCCCGGGTGCCCCATGTTCTGGTAGGCCTCGTGGAGCCGTGGCCGGATGGTCTTGTAGATCTTCGCGATGGCCGAGGCGTCGATGGTCGTGACCGTGGTGACCAGCCCGTCGTACCGCCGGTAGCCCGCGGGATCAATCGTGCGGCGATTGCCGCTGCCCGTCACGGCCAGGCGCAACCGCGGCGCCAGCTCCATGAAGCCGCCCGCCGGGTTGTCGCCTTGCGAGGCCTTGTCGATGGCGGCCGCGAGTTGCCTGACCAGGTCGTCCGTGGCCAGCCAGCGCACCAGCTCGGGCCGGCTCGAGAGTGCCTGCAGCAGCGGGCGGAGGAACGCGTCCATCTCGTCGAGCGGCGGCAGCGTCACGACCGGCTCCGGTGCGGTGATCGGCGCTTCGGTGGCCGTCACGGCGGCGGGCGTGGTGTTGGTTGGCGCCGGCGTTCGCGACAGCCACCACGCGCCGGCACCGAGCAACGCTACGATCGCGGCGCCGCCGATCGCGATCGGCACAAGCGGCGGTCCGTCGCCAGGCGAACGGCCGCCGAATGTCGTGGTGGGCGTGCGCTCGAGCGGTCGTTGGTCCGGTTCAAATTCCATTTGGGCTTCGTGTTCTTCGTGTGAAGGACAAACCTGAAGGTTTGTCCCCACTGCTGCTCAAGGGGCGCTCGTCGGCGGCACACGTTTCTTTGTCGCCTGTTCGAAGGCGTACGCCAGTTCGATCAGCCGCGGCTCGCTGCAGGCCATGCCGGTAAAGCTCACGCCGTACGGCGCGGGCTGCAGCGTGAAGCCATCCGGATAGGCGCCCGACGTGGGCACCAGCGACGTCGGCAGGCTTTGCCCACTCGGCGGCGGTTGCGGCACGAACAGACCGAAGGGCACAATCACGGTCGGGTAGCCGGGCTTCGCCGCGATCCCGGCGCCGCTCGCGCCCGGGAACAGCAGCGCGTCGAGCTTCTGCGCCGTCATCACTTCGTCAATGCCGTGGGTCGCGGCCAGGCGGATGTCCTTGTCGCGGTCGGCCTGCCACTTTGCGCGGTCCTTGTCGAGGTCGAGCAGGTCCGAGTTATCGAGGTTAACCTGCGCGTACTTAATCGCGTTGCGATTGGTGTGCGCGGCGTTGAAGGCGCGCAGTTCGGCCAGCGTCTTGACCGGCGCGCCCGGGCCGAGTGAGGCGAGCCACGCGTTGAAGTCGCGCTTCATGCCGTACCACAGCACCGATGAACAATTCGGACCGCGCGGCCCCTTTTCGCAGGCGCCTCCCCACAGCAGGAAGTTGTTCTTCGGATCCGGGTCGACCACGCTCGGGATGTCGGCGTCGACGATGGTCGCGCCTTCTTTCTTGAGGACCTCGATCGCGTCGGCCATCGACTTGGCCTGCGCCTCGTTCAAGCCGCCGCGCGGGTTCTTCTCGCCAGGCGGCGTGATGCGGTCGTAGTAGTTGGCGCGCGGAATGCCGATGCGCGCGCCCTTCAGGCCCTCGCGCTTGAGGAACGGCGTGTAGTCACGATTCGGCGGCGCCTGGCAGGTCGCGGTCGCGGCGTCGTTGGCATCGGGCGCGGCACTTTCGAGCGCGCCCATCAGGATCGCCGCGTCGGTCACCGACCTGGCCATCGGCCCGGCCGTATCCTGGTCGGCGGTGATCGGAATCACGCCGTAACGGCTGATGCGGCCAACGGTGGGCTTGATGCCGGCGAGCATGTTCTGGTTGGATGGGCTCAGGATCGATCCCGAGGTCTCCGTACCGACGTTGGCGGCCCACAAATTGGCGGCCGTGCCGCCGCCCGAGCTCGAGCCGCCGGTGTTGAGCACGCCGCGTCCATCGCCGGTCACCGGCCGCGGGTCGCGGCGCGGATCGTACGGATTCAGCGCATAGCCGACCACCGCGTTGTAGTTGCCGGGCATGCCGTTGGTCACGAAGTTGGCGAGCTCGCTGAGCGTCGTCTTGGCGATGATCACCGCACCGGCGTCGCGCAGGTTCTTCGTCAGCGTGGCGTCGTAGGACGGCACCAGGTTCTCGAACGCGATGGCGCCGCCCGTGGTGCGGATGTCGGTGGTGTGGATGTTGTCCTTGAGGGCGATCGGGATGCCATGGAGCGGCCCGCGAGTCTTACCCGACTTACGCTCCTGATCGAGCCGGTCGGCTTCCTGCAGTGCCTTCGGGTTCACGGTGACCACGGCGTTGAGCTGGTCGTTGTAGAGCGCGATGCGCACCAGATACTGCTCAACGATCTGCCGCGACGTGGCCCGGCCATCCTGCATCGCCTTCTGCATATCGGGAATCGTCGCTTCAACAACAGAGAACGGAGCGGCTGGCGGCGGGGCGGGCGCCGGGGCGCACGCGCTGACCGCGACAGCGGCGAGCATGACGGCAATCGCGAACGGTTTCATGCGGGCATCATGCGCCGAAGTGCGGGCGGCCCGCAAGCGCTAGCTGCGCGAGCGAAGCTTGTTCAGAATGGTCTCGAAATCCTCGGGCCGGGGCGCTGCGACGGCAATCGGTGCGCCGGTCAGCGGGTGCGGGAAGGCCAGGGTCCAGGCATGCAGCATGTTGCGCCTGGCGTCCACCTTCACCTTGCCCACCCGCGATTGTCGCGCGTCGCCTTCGGCGTAAACCCGCTCGCCAAGCAACGGATGGCCGAGCTGTTCGAGGTGCAAACGAATTTGATGCTGACGTCCGGTGTGCAGGCGAAGTTCCAGCAGCGCCGCGTCGTTCAGATATTCCTTCACCCGGTAGTCGGTCGACGCCTCGAGTCCCTCGTCATCGTCATCGACCAGCTTCCGGCGTCCGCTACGATAGCCGGTTGAGATCTTCGCTTCAATCGTTCCGTGCGACGGCCTGGGAATGCCCTGGACGATCGCGAGGTAGTGGCGCTCGAACTCGTGGTGCTTGAACATTTCGCGGCCGGCGGCGTGCGCGTCCTTCGACAGCGCCACGGCGAGCGAACCCGAGGTATCGCGATCGAGGCGATGCAGCATGCCGACGTAGCTCTTATGTCCAAGCTTGAAGACCAGGTACTCGCGCACGCGCTTCAGCACGGTGTCTTCAGAACTGCCGGCGTCAGGACTTGAGGGGATTGAGAGCAGCCCGGCGGGCTTATTGAGCACGATGATGTGCTCGTCTTCGTGGAGGATCTCGAAGTTGGCCCGCGCTCGTGACTGGGCAGGCCGATTGCGGTTGATCTCGACGGCGGCGTCGTGGGTCGCGAACGCCTCGTCGCGCTCGATGGCGCCGGCGACGGTGACCTGTCCCTTGGCGATCGCCTCGCGGATCTGTCGCCAGGAAAGATCGGGATTCGCCTCCTTGAGGCGCTTGTCGAGGCGCATGCCTCCATGTTACTCCCACCTCCGCCAAGGCTTCGGCGGGCAGGTGCGTTGCCGGTCAGGGCCGCGGCTTGTGGGTGGCGAAGAACGCGTTGATTGCGGCGAGCAGTTGCGGCGCGTCCTTGCGCGTCACCCACGCGAGCACGCCGTCTTGGCTCACGGCCACATCCTTGTTGGCGCCGGCGCTCGACAGCTCGCGCCGCCGCGCGGCGAAGACGTAGTCGTCGGCGAGCGTCGCCGGGAAGCTCCCTTCGTTGACGCGATCGAGCAGATCTTCATCGGTCAGCGTCTCGTCGGCGATCACGATGCGGCTCGGCTGCCGGTCGATCTTCTTGAGCTGCTCGTTCAGCCGCAGCAGGCTGCGGTAGTGGTCGCTGCTCTTGCGCACATGGATGGCGCGGCCGGCGACGTCTTCAAGGCTGACCACTGGCCGCTGTCCCGGGGCCGTGACGACCAGCTCACGAATGCCGATCCTGGTGGGCGTGGCGAACGCGACCTGGTCGTCGCGTTCAAAGGTCTGCCGCACGTTGGCGGCAATGTCGCCGCGTCCAGCCAGCAGATTCGCCACCAGCGCGTCTTCGTGCGTCGGGATGAACACCACGGCGACCGCTGCCTGCGCAGAGTCCGACTGCGCGGTGACAAAGCGCGCGAAGGCGACGCCGGCATCGTAGGTCGCGCCACGTTGCCGGTTGTTATCGACGGAATAGTAGGTGCGGCTGGCCGCTACGAGGATGCGAAGGCGCCGACGGCTGGCCATGGCATCGAGGTCTCCCAGTGCTGGCGCCTTGATGGCGGCGAGCGCCGGGGCCGAGGGTGGCGGCTCGGCGGGGGCTTCCTCGATGGCCCGGCGTTCCATCGTCGGCGCCGCGGCCGGCACCACCGCCGGGGCGGGTGCTGGAGCCGGCGATTCAGTCGTGCCACCGCACGCCGCCAGCAACACGGCGGCAGCGATGACGGCGGCCCGGGCGGCGAGGCGTGTCACGTCCGCGATCTTCTCATGACCCGGCCCGTTGGTTTTCGGAACGCCCCACCGGGTTCCTCTTCTCGGCGAATGCCAGGATCGCCATGGCCACGGCCCAGGTGACCGAGAGCAGGATCAGCCCGGACACGAGCGGCCGTTGCAGCGTGACCGCGCCCAGACGTTCGCCGGCGACAAATGCGAGCGGACCGCCCAGGGCACCGAACACAACCGCGGCCACCGGACGACCGACGATCGGCCGCAGGCTGAAGTCAAAGGTCGTCGCCATCTGCGCCCACATGATCAGCAGCCATGGTGGCGGCAGTGCCGCATAGACCGTCCCTGACGTGAACTGGTAAGTGCCGGCGGCGATCTGGAGCGCTTCCACCACGCTGCCCACGGTCACCGCGACAGCGATACGCCCGATGTCTCGCCGGCGATCGCCCGACAGCCACAGGTGTGCGCCGACCAGCACGGCGGCGATCAGGAATCCCGCCCAGGGCCGGGCGGCCGCGGCGCC
>SXGU01160815.1_pt1 | contig 34772 bp, 30 predicted proteins | sample 3174531 | NCBI WGS metagenome assembly SXGU01 (sample SAMN11356863, study PRJNA531348) | freshwater metagenome | isolation source: freshwater sample F1-140 | place: China: Fuxian Lake, Yuxi | collected 2017-12-25 | reverse complement strand
TCCTGCCGAAGGTGAAAATCGAGGTGGCGGTCGCCGACGAAACCGCCGGCAAGGCCGTCGATACCATCGTCAAGGCCGCCAAGACCGGGAAAATCGGTGACGGCAAGGTCTTCGTGCTTCCGCTCGAAGAGATTGTCCGGATCCGCACCGACGAGCGCGGCGAATCCGCCGTCTGATCGTTCCTGCTTCGTTCCGTGCGGGGAAGCCGGCTTCACCTTGAAGCCGGCTTCTCTCTTTTGCACGGTCCGGCGAAGGGGGAACCGGGAGACACGATTACACCGGCGCGACCGATTTCTTTTTGTCCGGCAGGGCGCGCGTCGCGACTTCGGCCTTGAGTTTCGCGACAAAGGCGTCGGCCGTGATCACGCCCTCGTCGCCGCGGGCGCGGGAACGCACGGAGACGCTGTTGGCCTCGGCTTCTTTCTGACCGATGACGAGGGTGTAGGGAACTTTGTCGAGTTCGGCGCGACGAATCTTGGCTCCGAGTTTGTCGTTGTGCTCGTCGAGCGTCGCGCGGAGGCCCTCGGCCTTGAGGCGGGCGAGCAAGGCCCGCGCGCAGTCGATCGTCTTTTCGCTGATGGGCACGAGTCTGACCTGCTCGGGGGCGAGCCACGCCGGAAAATCTCCCGCGAAGTGCTCGATGAGCACACCGCAGAACCGCTCCAGCGAGCCGAAGGGCGCACGGTGAATCATCACGGGACGATGCGCGGCATTGTCGGCGCCGATGTAGGAGAGGTCGAAGCGGATCGGGAGGTTGTAGTCGACCTGCACGGTGCCGAGCTGCCACTCGCGGCCGATCACATCCTTGATGACGAAATCGATCTTTGGCCCGTAGAACGCGGCCTCGCCGGGTTCTTCGGTGAAGGGTACGCCGAGAGTCTGGGCGGCGGCGCGGCAGGCGGCCTCGGCCTTGTCCCAATTGGCCGTCTCGCCGGTGTACTTGTTTGAGTCGGGATCACGGAGGCCGACGCGCACGCGATAGTCGGCCATGCCCAGGGTCGTGAGCACGATTTTCACGAGGGCAAGGCAGCCGATCAATTCCGCGGCGACCTGCTCCTCAGTGCAGAAGAGGTGGGCGTCATCCTGCGTGAAACCGCGGACGCGCGTCAGGCCGTTGAGTTCGCCGCTCTGCTCCCACCGGTAAACGGTGCCAAACTCCGCGAGACGCACGGGCAGGTCACGATAGGAGTGTGGTTGCGAGGCGAAGATCTTGATGTGATGCGGGCAGTTCATCGGCTTCAACATGAAGCCGTCGAGCAGTTGATCATCCGGCCGCACGCGATCCGGCGTGATGGTTTCACGGCCGGTGCGCGCGTTGATTTGATCGCGCAGATGGGCCGAGACGGCGTCGAGCCGGGCAAAGACCTCGCCGCAGGAGCAGTTTTCGCCGAGGACTTTCGCGAGCGCCTGATTTTCGAGCACCGGCGAGAATTGCGATTCCTTGTAGTAGGGGAAGTGCCCGGAGGTCTTGTAGAGTTCGAGCTTGCCGATGTGCGGCGTGAACACCTGGGAGTACCCCTGCTTGCGCAACTCGCCGCCGATGAAATCCTGCAACTCCTGGCGGATGATGGAGCCGTTTGGCGTCCACAGCACGAGACCCTGGCCGACGTCCTCGTCGATGTGGAAAAGTTTCAGCTCGCGGCCGAGCTTGCGGTGATCGCGGAGTTTGGACTGCTCGAGCTGCGTCAGGTAGGCGGCCAGTTCGTCCTTCGACTGAAAAGCCGTGCCGTAGATGCGCTGGAGCTGCTTGTTCTTTTCGTCGCCGCGGTGATAGGCGCCGGCGATCGAGAGCAGCTTGAATGCCTTGATCTTCGACGAGTAGCGGACGTGCGTGCCGGCGCAGAGATCCATGAATTCGCCGTTCTGGTAAAACGAGATTCTTTCGTCGACGGGGACGTCGGCCAGCCGGCCAAGTTTGTAGCGCTCCTGGCCCCGCGCCGTGATGATCGCGATCGCCTCGTCGCGGGAAACTTCCTTGCGGTAGAAGGGCTGGTTTTCCTCGGCGATCTGCTTCATCTCGATCTCCAGTTTCGCGAGATCTTCGACCGTGAACTTATGTTCGAGGTCGAAGTCGTAGTAGAAGCCGGTGTCGGTCGGCGGCCCGATGTCGAGTTTGGCCTCGGGAAAGAGACGGAGGACGGCGGTCGCCAGCACGTGCGAACACGAGTGGCGGAGTTCTTCGAGCGGAGTCATGGGCATGGTCGGAAAAGGGAGGAGGATTCGGAGTGGGTCACGGCTGACAACGATCCCGGACCCACCGGTCACGGAGATCGGCAATCATCGGCGGGCGGTTTGGCGCGGTGAACCCGGTGCCGAGCTCCGTGTCCTTGGGGACGAATGATGGAGAGGTCTATTTCTTGAGTGGTTCAAGTTTGTAGTCGGTCTTGCTGTCGAGCATCGACCAGCCGGCGGCCGACAAATCCTTGCGCAGGGCGTCGGCGGTGGCGAAGTCCTTCGCCTGTTTCGCCGCCCAGCGCTTTGCGGCGAGGGCGACGATTTCGGTCGGGGCCGAGAGTTGCACCTGGAGGGAGAGATCGAAGCCGAGTGCAAACATCGCCCGATCGAATTGGGCGGTGTTGATTTCGGCCGGCCGGGTTGAATTGATGACGGTGAACAATGCCCCGAGCGCACCGGGGGTGTTGAGATCGTCGGCGAGCGCGGCCACGACCGGAGCGCCGACGTCGAAACTGCCGCCGCCGGCGGGCAGCGAGGTCCGCAGCGTCCGCAGCGACTTCAGGGCACTCTCCGCCGCGTGCAGCGAGTCCAGCGTGAAGTTGAGCTGCTTGCGCGGATGGCCCATCAGGAGCGCGTACCGCACGGCCATCGGCGAGTAGCCTTTCGCCACCAGATCGCCGAGCGTGTAGTAGTTGCCCTTGCTCTTGCTCATCGTCGTGCCGTCCACCAGCAGGTGTTCGCTGTGGTACCAATGATGCGAAAACGCCGTGCCGTTGCAGCACTGGCTCTGGGCGATTTCGTTTTCGTGGTGCGGGACGAGCAGATCGACGCCGCCGGTATGGAGGTCGACCGTGTCCCCGAGGTGTTTCTTGCTCATCGCGCTGCACTCGATGTGCCAGCCCGGGCGGCCGGCGGCGGCTCCGTCGGGCCCGGGCCATTTCACGTCGCCGTCCTCCTCGGGCTTGTGCGCCTTCCACAGCGCGAAATCCCCGACGTCGTCCTTGTGGTCGGCGTCGAAGACGGAATTCGTGACCTTGAGTTCGCGTTCCTTGATGCGCGAGAGAGCGCCATACTCCGGGAAGGAGGAAATCTTGAAATAGACCGAGCCATCCGGAGCGCGGTACGCGTTCCCCTTCCGCAGGAGCACGTCGATCATGTCGACTTGCTCGCGGATATGGCCGGTCGCCGTGGGCTCGACGTGTGGCCGCAGGCAGTTGAGCGCTTCGCAGTCGGCCTGGAACATATCCGTCCACCGTTTTGTGATTTCGGCCAGCGGGCGTTTTTCCTTTTGCGTCTGCCCGATCGTGCGATCGTCGACGTCGGTGAGGTTGCGCACGTGCTTCACTTTCGCCGGGCCGAATTCGAGCTCGAGCAGTCGGCGGACGACATCATTGACGACAAAGGTGCGGAAATTTCCAAGGTGGGCGGGGGCGTAGACGGTCGGTCCGCAATTGTAGAAGCGGTAGACGCCGTCGGCATGTGCGGGCTTGAGTTCGCGCAGCTCGCGAGAGAGCGAGTCGAAGAGTCGGATGGCCATGGATGCGGTCAGCGGCGGCGGTTTTTCAGAAAGGCCCGCACTTCGTCGTGCGTGCCGGCAAAAGTGAAAATGAGGTCGGGACCGTCGCGCTCAAATACGAGGCGCAGATTCAACCCGGCGCGGCATTCGTAGAAACCGAGGGCAAGGCCGCGAAGTCCGAGACCGGCGTGCTGGTGAGGGAAGCCGAAGCCGGCGGCGGCGCGCCGGGTCGCGGCGAGGACTTCGGCCAACTCGGTATCGGGACGGCCCTTGAGGCCGCGGAGAAAGCGTTGGTCCTGGCGCAAATTCACGGGCGCAGGGAGGCGATGTCGGTGATGTTTGAGATCTCGCCGCGGCGCCGGGCGCGGGCGATGTCGGCGTGGAGCCGGCGGGCGGCGGCCTTCACCTCGGCGGGGGTGAGGCCATATTCGTCCCGGGCGTAGTCCGAATCGGGGAGTGCGACGGCAAACGGGAGCGCGCGGCGGCTGGCGATGTGGGCGAAGAGGATGTTGACGGCGGCGGAGGGCGTCAGCCCCATGCGGGCCAGGACGGTCTTGGCGGCAGCGGCTTGGGCGCGGTCGACGCGGGTGCGGAGGATGGCAGTGGACATGACACAAAAAGGCTCAGTTGCGCGTTGAGTGTCAAGCCGACGGCGTCACGGCGGTTGATTACGCGAGTAGAACGGAAATAGTTGCCGGAAAATCATGTCGCGTGCCGGCCCGGGGTCGCTAGCTTCGGGCCCACTGCCATGGCCAACCCGTTCTCACTCGAACTCGTGCAACGCCCCCGTCGCCTCCGTCGCACGGCCAGTCGCCGTGCGATGGTGGAGGAGACCGTGCTCCGCCCGGCCGATTTCATCGCGCCGCTCTTCGTGGTCGACGGCAAGGCTCCCCGGGACGAAATCAAATCGATGCCCGGGGTCTTCCGGCTGAATGTCGCCGACCTCGTCAAGGAATGCCGCGCGCTGCACAAATTGGGCGTGCCGGCCGTGGCCCTGTTTCCCAAACTGGATCCGAAACTGAAGGACGACGAAGGCACACAGGCGCTGAACGAGGACACGCTGGTGTTGCGCGCAGTCCGGGCGGTGAAGAAGGCCGTGCCCGACCTCACGGTCATCACGGATGTGGCCCTCGATCCGTACACCAGTCACGGGCACGATGGGGTGCTCAACGCCGCGCGCGACGACGTGGAAAACGATCGCACCGTCGGTCTGCTCACCCGGATGGCCGTGTTGCAGGCCCGCGCGGGCGTGGATTTCGTGGCACCGAGCGACATGATGGATGGGCGCATCGGGGCGATTCGTCGCGGACTGGATGCGGCGGGCTTTTCCGACACCGGCATTCTGGCGTATTCGGCCAAGTACAATTCCGCGTATTACGGACCATTCCGCGACGCGGTGGGCAGCGCGCAGGCCGCGGGCACGCGGTTGCTCAACAAGGCGACCTATCAGATGAATCCAGCCAACCGACGCGAGGCGGTGGCGGAGGTGTTGCTCGATGACGCCGAGGGCGCCGACATTGTCATGGTGAAGCCCGCCGGGTTGTATCTCGATATCATCCGGGACGTGCGAGCAGCGACGCGGAAGCCGGTGGCCGCGTATCAGATTTCCGGAGAATACGCCCAGATTCACGCGGCGGCGCGGCTGGGCTGGCTTGATCTGGCGCGTTGCCGGCACGAGTCACTGATCGCCATCAAGCGCGCGGGAGCCGACCTGATTTTGACGTACTTCGCGAAGGACATGGCGGCGGCGCTGCGGTGAGCCCGCATTCGCTTTTGTCAACGGCGGGCGTGAACTCCGCTCGGTTGCGGCAATTGCCGCAGACGAGAAGGTCCGCCTCAAAACGGCGATCGCGACACCTGCAGCGAGTCGCCTGGCACCAGCTTGGGATCAAGCTCCGGGTTTTTTTGCGCCCGTTTCACGTCGATCGGATAGGCGTTTTTTTCCCGCACCAAGCTCACCGCGGTCTCCTTGGCATAAAGGGTGAAACCCCCGGCGGATTGAATCGCCTTCGCCACGGTGAGATCGGGAGTCCAGATGATGCGTCCCGGGCGCTGAACCTCGCCGCCGACGTAGATGAATCGTTCTGTGACACTGACCGAGACGTCGACGGTCGTGTAGATTTTCCTGGAAATATAGGTCTCCCGGATGCGCTGGGAGAACTCGGCGGTCGAGGCGCCGGCGGCGTGCAGCGTGCCGATAAACGGCAGGCTGATGAGGCCCTGCTCGTCGATTTGCACGGTGTTTGACGAGGGGTCAGGGACGCCTTGGAGAGCGATGCTCAGGCTGTCGCCGGGTCGAAGTAGGGCGATGGAACTGGCCTCGGGGATTTTCGGAATTGCGATCGGCGCAGGGGTGGTGGCACAGCCCACGGCGAAGGCGAGGGCGGCGACCGAGAGGCCGAAGAGCGAAGCGCTGCGAGTGGGAGGCATGTCGCTCAAGGGAATTGGCGAATCGCCGGGAAAAGGCAACGACGGGCATTCTGGGCGGAAATCACAAACCTATAAGCCGGACCCGCTCGGATCGTCCGCACCGCCCGGGCCGCAGGCTAGCGCACGCCGGGCCGGACCCCGCCGCGGTGCGCGCCGGTTGGATCAAGTTTGCGCCGATTTCACCCGGAGGAATCCCGACGCGAGTCCTCCGAGCAAACCGGAGGCAAAGCCGCAAACGTGCGCACCAAGATCCACGCGGGGACCGCCGGCGCCATAAAGTGCGAGCAGTGTCAGGCCCGCTCCGACCGGTACCAGCAGGCTCCGCCAGCGAAACGGATGAGGGGAGTTCCGGACCAGCGGGATCGCGCGACCGGTCAGCAGCCCGAGGCCGGCGAAGATTGCCGTCGACGCACCCACCGACCGATAGAGTGCGGGATGATGCAAGGCCGCCGACGCGAGGTTGCCACCGGCGGAGGTGAGGGCGAGCAGCAGCCAGCCGACGCGTCGGCCAAACGTGGCCAGTACGGCGGTGAACACAAACAGGCCCGTCGCCAGATTCGAAACGAGGTGGCCGGTGTCGCTGTGCAAGAACAGCGCCGTCGCGGGCCGCCACCATTCGGCGCGGCCAAAAAGCGCCGCCGCATCGAGCGCGCCAAAGTCGGTCCAGACCGGCCGCCACTGCTGAATCCACAATGAAGCGATTGCACTCAGCGCCCACAGCAACGGGCCGACCATGGGCAGGCCGTGCGTGGTCCCACCGGCGGTGACGGGAGCGGGCGGCCAGCCCACACTTTCACACTCAAAACGCGCCAGTTGATCGCGCACGGCCGGTTCGCCGTCGGATTCGACGAACAAGGTGAACCGGTGTGGTTCGGCCATGAGCCAGTACGGCAGGCCCATCGCGAGAATCACGAGTCCACGCTCCGAGGCTTCGGACGGGGAAAGAAATTTTCCCACCGCGACGAGGCCGTCGGGGAGCCCGGCGACGATGGTTTCTTCCGTGGCCGATTCGGGCATTGAGTCAACGGTAGCCATTCCGTTCGATTTTACCACTGCGCACGGGAGAATCCGAACGGCACCGAATAATGTGCGCTCGATCAAGTTGCCCGAGGGACTGGGATTCGCCGATGAGCGAATGGTGCGGCTGCGGGCCGAAGGTCCCCTTGGTAAACTCTTCGTCCTTTCTCCTGCCAATCCCACATAACGCCTGACACGGCGCTCGTCGCGGGTAATCTGACGATATGAACATCACCCGCGCCAACGCCGCCGCCACGAAACGCGGGCCGGCGGAGTACTTCACTGGCAATGTCTGGCTCGATGAGATCGCGGCGGCGCCCAACGCGTCGCGCGTGCGCGTCCTGCGGGTCACGTTTGAACCCGGCGCGCGGACCGCGTGGCATACGCACCCCCACGGGCAATTGCTGCACATCGTGGTGGGAGTCGGCCGGGTGCAGAAGGCGGGCGAGAGCGTCGTGGAAGTTTCCCCCGGCGACACGATTTGGTTCGAGCCGGGTGAACGGCACTGGCACGGCGCGGCGGCCAACCGGGCCATGGTGCACCTGGCCGTGCATCAGGCCGACGAGGCGGGCTGCGCCGCCACGTGGCTGGAACACGTGACGGACGCGGATTACGCCGCGATCAGAAATCCGTGACCATCGAGAAGCGCCACGAGCGCGGCGCGCCCCACGAACCGGAGGAGGTCGTGGCCGAGAGGTAGTATTCCTTGTCGAGCAGGTTGCTGAAGTTGAGCTGCAGGCTGGTCGGCCGGTTGAAGATCCGGGTCTGGTAGCCGCCCAGCAGTGTCACGACGTAATACGACGGCGACCAGAGCGGAATCGCGGGCGTTCCCTGCACAACTATGGCGTTGCCGCGGTAGGTGGGCTGACGCCAGTTGGCGCCGCCGCCGACAAACACCCCCTTCAGCGCCCCCTGCGTGAACGTGTATCGCGTGAAAATGTTGGCCCTCGTCTTGGTGTACCCGGCGTTGGGCACGCCTTCGGGCAGAGTCGGGAGAAAGGCGTCGAGGAGAGGAGTGGGCTGATTCAGCTTCTTGGCTTCCGACTGGAATTGCTTGAGGAACGGAAGCCGATCCTTGGTCACGACCTTGTTGCTGGCGCCGTTGAGCATCAAGCGCCAGTTCCGCGTCAGGTTGGCTACAATCTCCACTTCCACGCCGCTCGTACTGGTCGTCTGAAGATCGGTGCCCGTGCGGTTGAATGTCGTGGGAAAGATCGCCGCCAGTTCGTCCTGTATGGCCACGGACGGGCCGGGCGAAATCCGGGCGTTGGGCTGGAAGTTATCGTAGTAGGTGGTGTTGAACTCCAGTTTGCCGCCGAAGAGGCTGAACCGGGCGGAAATGTCCTCCCCTTCGCCGGTCTGCATGCCCTGGCGCTGCCCGACGATGTAGGCGAGTCCGCCGTCACCGGCGGAAATCCGGAAGGATTGAGCGTGATTGTAGGCCAGGGCGAAAGTGTCGTTGAGGCGGAAGACCACGCCGAGATTTGTGCCGTCGACCTTGTACTGGGCGAACGGAATGGAGTTCGGGGCGAAGACGTTGAGTTCGGGCAGCGAATCGACGATCCACGTGTTCTCGAGGGGGCGCGGCGCACCAAACGTGGTCTTCATGTTGAAGTGGTCGCGGCGGTAGCCGAGCAGCGTGAAAAAATGGTTGTTGAAATAGCTGCCGGAGGCACCGGCGCCGATCGAGGGCGTGTAGAAGCGGCGCCCCAGTTGTTCGCCGGCCGCGCCGACTCCGTTGGAGAGATCGGGAAAGTAGCCGGAGACTCCGGCGAGCGGCTCGGTGCTGGTCACGTTCGCCGAACCCGCGCCATTTTTCAGGTAGTACCGCCGAAAGAAGCGGTTGTTGGTCATCGTGGCGCGATTGGCGATGAACGCCGCGTGGCTCGTCGCCGGGTTGAGGGTGCCGACAAAGCTCGGATGGGTGGGAAGGACGTACTCGCCCCAGCCCTGCCCCCAGTGCTTCGGGTTGTCCTGCTGCTGCTGGCCGTTGACGATGATCTGCTGCTTCGTCCACTTGGTGATCAGGTCATACACGAGCGATACGCGGAAGGCGCGCAGGGTGTTGCCATGGAGGTTGTGCAGGCGGAAGTACTCGGTGTAGAGTTCGTTGAAGTTCGGGTTGGGCGCGCCACTGGGCAGACTGGGCGACAGATCGCGATAGATGGTGCGACCGGCGGCAATCGTCTTGGTGTTCGTGTTGCGGAAATAGAGCACGCCGTTGACCAGCAGGTGCAGCCGTTTGCCGATGTGCTGCTCGAGTTCGAAATTGAACGTATTGTAGAAGTCGGTGTTGACGGCCTCGGGACCGGAAACTTGGAAAGTGCGAGGAGCGATCTGCTGATCGATCACGGTCAGCCCGTTACCGGCGCTGCGGCGCATGCCGTTGGCCCGGAACAGGGCGCCGGTGGCCGGCAGATGGATCAACCCGGCCGTGTTGGTGAGGTTGGTGCCCGTCGTGTAGGAGAACTGATCGATGAACAAACCCTGCGCGACCACCGTCCTGCTCTGGGACAGATCCGCGGTCACGCTCAGGCTGGTGCTGCGAAACGGTCGGTACGTGACGGCGCCGTAGAGGCCGTTGAATTTCCGGCCGACATGGTCGATCCACGATTTGTTGTCGGACGCCGCGGCCGCCACCCGCAGCGCCACCTTGTCACCGAGCCGGCGGTTGAAATCGAGTTCCACGCGGCGGAACGATTGATCGCCCAGCATGACCCGGACCTGGTTGATGCTGCGGGTGAACAGACCGCGTTTCGTGACCTGGTTGTTGGCGCCGCCGAGATCGGCCTCGCCATAGAGAAACGCGTTGGGACCGCGGAGCAATTCGACGCGCTCCGTGGAGAACGAGTCCATCGGCGAGTACCAGATCCAGCCGTTGCGCAGGGCGAAGCTGTTGCGAATGCCGCGAAAGATGAGCTGATTGAACTGCGCCGGGTCCGGACTTTCCTCTCCGGTGACAAACCACTTCGACATCTCCCCGATGTCGACGGCGGCAAGGTCCGCGATCAACTGGGAGTTCATGATCGAAATGGAACTCGCGACGTTTTTGAGTTCCTGTGCCGTGCGCATGCCCGAGGTCGTCTGCATTGACTCGTAGCCGACCTCCTTGTCTTCCGACACCGTGAAGATGGAAAGCTGCACCGTAGATTCTTTTTTCGCATCGTCGGCGGGTTTCGCCGGAGCGGACTGCGCTCCGAGCGGAACCGACGACAGGAGGGAGCACAGCGAGGATGCGGCTACTAACCGGCATGCGCGCCTGGAATATTGCGGGAGGTTCATAGATGGTCGGCGGGGACAGGTTGCAGTGCTGGGACGAGGATCGGGAGGTTCAGGTAGGTCCAATGACGTGCGATGACACGTCGTTGAGCGGGATGGGTGCTTGGATAGTCCGCTCCCAGGCTGGCGATTCAAGGACGAATTCACCGGCCGACGATTTTTTTGGGGATCTCCGTGTCAACGGCGGTGCGGACCAATTTCCGCATTCTCATGATTCGGAAGGCTGCGCTTGGTCGCCGCCGCATTTGCACGCTGACAGATCGGCGCCGACAAAGGGGAGCCTCCGAATCGAAACGTCAATCCGCGGATGGATCGGCGACTTCGGCGTCGCGTTCGTTCGCGAAGCGACTCAAAACACCTGCATGAACCGCCGTCATTTCATCACCCGGGCCGCCGGGGCCGCCACCGCCGGATCAATCTTCCCTTCCACCGGCTTCCCGGCGATCGCTCCCTCGTCCCCGCGGACCGAGAGCACCGCCTACGTCCCCGGGCCAAAGCCGGGGCCGGTCGTGAAACCCGGGGAGTTTGTCTTTGCCGCCGCGCACCTCGATCACGGGCACATCACGGGGCAGTGCAGTGCGCTGATCGCGGCCGGGGCCACGTTGAAGTGGGTCTTCGAACCCGACGCCAAAAAACGCGACGCCTTTGTCGGGCGGTTCAAGCAGGCGAAGGTGGCCCGTACCCTGGACGAAATCCTCGCCGACCCGGAGGTGAAGCTCGTGACGGCGGCCGCGATAACTTCCGAGCGCGGACCGATTGGCTGTCGCGTGATGGCGGCGGGCAAGGATTATTTCACCGACAAGGCGCCGTTCACCACCTTGGAGCAGCTGGCGGAGGCGAGGAAAGTCGCCGCGCGCACGGGTCAAAAATACATGGTGTACTACGGCGAGCGTCTGACCTCGGAGGCGGCGATGTTTGCCACCGATCTGGTGAACGCCGGCGTGCTCGGGCGGGTCGTGCAGATCGCGGGGCTGGGGCCGCATCGCCTGAACAAGGCCACGCGGCCGGCGTGGTTTTTCGAGCGGGCGAAATACGGCGGCATTTTGTGCGACATCGGCAGCCATCAGTGCGAGCAATTCCTCACGTACGCGGGCGCGAGCGATGCGACGGTGGTGCACGCGGCGGTGGGGAACTTCGCCAACCCCGACGCGCCGGAGTTCGAGGATTTCGGCGAGGCGTCGTTCGTCGGCAACAACGGCGCGACGAATCAGATTCGGGTCGACTGGTTCACGCCGAACGGGCTGAGCACCTGGGGCGACGGGCGCACCTTCATTCTCGGCACCAAGGGCTACCTTGAGCTGCGCAAATACGTCGACGTGGCCCGCGAGAAACGGGGCGACCAGGTGTACATCGTGGACGACAAAGGGGAGCATCACATCAACGTCAGCGGCCGGGTGGGCTATCGCTTTTTTGGCGAGTTCATCCTCGATTGTCTAAACCGCACCGAAAAGGCGATGACGCAGGCCCACGCGTTCAGGGCCGGCGAACTCTGCGTCAAGGCGCAGGCGGCGGCACAGCGGCTGACGTAGTGACGCGGGCGAGAACCTCCGTGACGTGCTGCGGCGAGCGCCAGCGAGTGGACGACGAGTGCGATCCACCCGCTGGCGCGCGCCGCAACCGGTCGCGTTACTTTTCGGTCGCCGCAGTCGTTTTCGTCTCGCACCGTTGGCGGGCAATTGCCATCCACCATGAAAACCCGTCGCGACTTCGTAAAACTCTCCGCCGCCGCCGGCTTGTTCGGTGCGACCCGGGCGCCGGCTCAGGCCGCCGGCTCCACTGCGCCGGAGGCCAACGCGACCGGAGCGGAAGACCGGGCGTATTGGTGCCAGATTGCCGGCCGGCTGGCGTCGCCGCTGTTGCCGGCGCTCGCGGAGCGAAAATTGAAAGCGACGATGCCCGTCGAGGCGCATCCCTCTTCGAAAGATCGTCCGACCTACACGCATCTGGAGGGGCTCGGCCGCCTGCTGGCCGGGCTGGCGCCGTGGCTCGAACTCGGAGCGGACGCGTCGTCGGAAGGAAAGGAACGCGCCCGCATCGCCGCGCTCGCGCGAGCGGGGATCGACGCCGCCACCGACCCGGCCTCGCCGGACTACCTGAATTTTTCACAAGGCCGGCAGCCAGTCGTCGACGCCGCGTTTCTCGCGCAGGCGCTGCTGCGGGCCCCCGTGGAGTTGTGGAAGAAACTCGAGCCTCGCGTGCAGCAAAACGTGATTGCCGCCTTGGTGTCGTCGCGTCCCATACCCGCGGGGGAAAATAATTGGAAACTCTTTGCCACGATGATCGAGGTCTTCCTGCAGCGCGCCGGCGTGCCGCGCAACGAGGTGCGCCTCTTCGAGGGCCTGCGCAAGCATCGCGAGTGGTATCTGGGTGACGGCGTGTATGGCGATGGCCCGGAGTTTCATTGGGACTACTACAATTCCTTTGTGATCCAGCCGATGCTGGTCGAGGCGCTCGACGTCGTGGGCGACGAGGCGCCCGAATGGAAAACGCTGCAGGCCAAAGCGCGCGAACGCCTCACCCGTTGGGCGGGAATTCAGGAGCGCCTGATTGCCGCGGATGGTTCGTATCCAGTTATCGGACGCTCGATCGCGTACCGCTGCGGGGCGTTTCAGGGGCTGGCGCAGGCGGCCTGGCGAAAGAGTCTCCCAAAGGAAGTTTCGCCGGCGCAGGCCCGTGGGGCGTTGACGCGGGTGATCCGTCTGACGCTGGAGGCGCCGGGGACCTTTGCGGCGCAAGGCTGGTTGCGCATCGGACTGGCGGGGCATCAGCCCGGCTTGGGCGAAGCCTACATCTCCACCGGCAGCCTCTATCTTTGCAGTGTCGCTTTGCTGCCGTTGGGCCTGCCGCCCAAAGATCCATTTTGGAGCGCGCGACCGGAGCGAACGACGTGGGAGAAAGTCTGGTCGGGTGAAAATCTGCCCGCCGACAAGGCGATCAAGAGCCCGAGGTGAGGCCGCCGGCGCGCCGCGGGACGTTCAAAGTTGCTTGGCGTAGGTCACGCCGTTGACGTCGGAGAAGGTGATCACTCCCGGTTCAACTTTGATCAGGCGGACGCCGAGGGTGCGTTCAACGATATCGTTTACGCGATAGACCCGCTCGTTGATCAATACCCGGCTGTCGGCGCCCATCGCCCGCACTCCGGTGATTCGAACCGACTCGATGTAGGTCGCGATGCGCTCGTTGAGGCGGACGCCGACGTCGCCCGCTGGCGGCCCGGACGATGCAGGCGTGGCGGCTGGGGCAGCCGTTGGCGGGGCGACGCGCGGAGCCGGCGGGGATGGCGTCGACGCAACCGGGGCCGACGTCGCGGCCGGGGCGGTGGTGCGAGGAATTGGCTCTGCCGGCGCTGGCTTCGGGGTCGCGGTGACTGGCTTGGGCAATTCGGCCACGGGCATGGACGCCACCGCGGGAGAAGGGGTTGGCGTTACGTCCGGGGCCGGCGCACTGGCCGCAGGCGTGGGGGTGGGAGGAGGAGCGGTGACTTCGGCGACGGGCGAAGCCGGCGGCGTCGCGGGAATAAGAGGTGTGACGATCGCCGCCGCTGAACTTGGGGCGGTCACGGCCGTCTTCGGTGCCGCTGTAATCACTGGAGCCGGCGAAGAGGACCGGTTCACGAGATAAATTGTCGCCACGACCGACAAGACCACCAGGACGATGGCGCCACTGGCGATGATCACCATCGTGTTGGCGCTGCGCGGCTGGCCGCGCATGATGATCGGGCCTCCGCCGCCCGGCATCGGCGGCAAGTCTCCGGCTGCTCCGCCCATGCGCGAACGCTGCGCTTTTTTCAGGGCTTCGTTGATCAGACTCATCGCGGTGGGCGGAGGATAGAGCGGGCGAGGCGGTGGCGTGGGCAGGCCATCAACTGGTCAGGTTGGCCATATCTCGGACGGCACGGCGCACGTCCCAGTAATTCACCTCGTCCGATTCGCGAATGAAGGCGGAAAGCATGGCCTTGTCGCAAAGGTTGTTGATGACCCGTGGAATTCCGCCGCTGCCGCGGTGAATGGCCCGCAGCGCCCAATTGGTGAAACTGGGCCGGCCGTTGCCCCCGGCAAGTGACAGCCGGTGCTGGATGTAGTGGGCGACGTCGTTGCTCGACAGCGGATGCAATTCGTAATGCACGAGAATCCGCTGCCGCAGCTGCCGCAATTCGTCCCGGGCGAGCACATCCTTCAATTCCGGCTGCCCCATGAGCACGATCTGGAGAAGCTTTTGCTTGTCGGTCTCCAAGTTGGACAGCAGCCGGATTTGTTCGAGCACGTCGAACTTCAGGTTTTGCGCTTCATCGACGATCAGCACAATGTCGCGGCCCCGTTCGATCCGCTCCAGCAACACCCGGTTCATCTGGGCGACCAGGTCGTTCTGGCTGCGGGCGAGCTTGGTTTCGCCGAGTTCGGTGAGGATGGCCTTCAACATCTGCGTCTCGGTGATGCGCGGGTTGAGGATCAGGGCGGTGTCGTAGTGGGTTGGATCCAGTTCGTTGAGGAAGCGCCGGCAGAGCGTGGTCTTGCCGCAGCCGACCTCGCCGACGAGGACGATGAAGCCCTTCTTTTCTCGCACGCCGAACTTGAGATGCTGCAACGCTTCCTGGTGCGTTGGGCTGAGGTAGAGAAAACGCGGGTCGGGAGTGATATTGAAAGGCATCTCCCGAAACCCGTAAAAGCTCAGATACATGGATTGGTCGCGGAAAGTGGCGGCGCCGGGGGCAAAACGCACGACAAAATAAGCGGAGGCCGGGGGCAAGCCCGCGATGGAAGGCAATTTTCCCTGCCGGCGTTGCCGTGGAAATCTCCTTTACTCGCCCGCCCCCGGCAGCGTACAGTTCGTGCAACCCGTGAATTCGCGCCGCGCCATCGCCTTGCTGTACGTCGTGTTGTTGACCGTCTGCGGAGTCGGCACCGGGGCGTTGTTCCTGGAAGCCCGGGCCGAATACAACGCCCTGAAGGAAAAACAAGCGGCGGGTGCGCGGGAACTCGCCGCGGCGAAGCAGCGGCTGGCCGACCAGGAGCGATTTTTGGAGCGGCTGCGAAGCGATCCGATCCTGGTCGAAAAAGTCATTCGGCAGCGGCTGGGCTACGGGCGACCCGGAGAGGTGATCTTCCGCTTCGATTCTGAGTTGTGAATTCCCTCATCGAAAAGTTTCAACAGGCCGGGCAGGGCCAGGTTTTCGCGTTTTTCGAGGAACTCGCGCCAGAGGAACAGCGCCGCCTCCTGACCGAAGCGGCCGAAATCGATCTCGAGGAAGTGGCGCGCCTGACGCGGACTTTGCTCGGCGCCAGCGCGGCGGCCGGGGTCGAGCTCACCGGGCTCGCGCCCGCGCCGTACATCAAGCGACCCGAACACGGCGGAGACGCGTCCGGGTGGGCGAGGGCGAAAGCGGTGGGCGAGGCGGCCCTGCGCGCGGGTCGGGTCGCGGCTTTCACCGTCGCGGGCGGGCAGGGGACGCGACTGGGATTTGACGGACCCAAAGGCACCTTTCGCGTGACACCCGTGAAAGCAAAACCACTGTTCCAGGTCTTTGCGGAAAAGCTCCGGGCCGCCGGCACGCGCTATGGCCGGCCCCTGCACTGGTTCATCATGACAAGCCACGCCAACCACGCGGCCACGGAGGCGTTTTTCGAGGAGAACAACCATTTCGGATTCGATCGCGGGCGCGTGCATTTTTTCCGCCAGGGCCGGATGCCGGCGGTCGATTTCGCGGGGAAAATTCTGCTCGAAACGAAGGGATCAGTCGCGCTTTCTCCCGACGGCCATGGCGGATCGCTGCGGGCGCTGGCGCGCAGCGGGTCGCTCGATCTGATGGCGCGCGAGGGCATCGAGACGCTCAGCTATTTCCAGGTGGACAACCCGCTGGTCCGGTGCATCGACCCGGCGTTCATCGGCTGGCACCTGGAGCACCGATCCGAGATGTCGAGCAAGATGGTGACCAAAGCGTACGCCGAGGAGAAGGTCGGGCATTTCTGCACCCAGGGCGGGCGGACCGTCGTGATCGAGTACTCCGATTTGCCACTGGAGCGGCAGCGCGAAACTGACGCGACCGGCGGACTACGCTACCTCGCCGGCAGCATCGCGATTCACCTGCTCGATCGCGAATTTGTGCGGCGCATGGCTGTTGGCGCCTCCGGCGCGGAGGGTGCGACTCTGCCGTTTCATCGCGCCGACAAGAAGATTCCGACGATCGATGCGCAGGGCCGAACCGTGAAACCGGAGAAACCCAATGGCGTGAAATTCGAGTTGTTCGTGTTCGATGCGATCCCGTTTGCCCGCAATCCGGTGATTATCGAAACGCTCCGGGCCGACGATTTTTCGCCGGTAAAGAACGCCACGGGCCTCGATTCGCCCGCGACCTGTCGCGATGATCAGCTCCGGCAGTTTGCGCGCTGGCTGCGCGCCAACGGTGTGGCCGTGGCGACCGACGCGACCGGCCTGCCGGCGATGACGTTTGAAGTGTCGCCGCTTTTTGGTTACGACGGGGACTCGTTTGCGGAGTCGTGGCGGAAGCTCACCCCGGCACCTGCCATCTGCGACGGGCACTATCTGGCTTAGCCGTCTCCCTTCGGTCGATGCGCGTTCTTCCCCTGAAAACGAAACTACCAAATGGTGGAACCCGATGTCTTCATCGGGTTATGGGCCGAACGCTTGCCAATCAGCCCGTTGGGGACAACGGGCTCCACCCCGGACTGAATCGTTCCAGTTCAGCCGTACGAAATCAGTCCGACCACGAGCGGACACTAACGGCCACGAATTGACACGAATGGAAATACCCCTCCAGCGGATGAGGCGAAATACTCCTTGGATTACGCTTTGCATCCTGAGGGTGAACCTCGCCGCGGCGGACTTTACGGTCGCCCCAACCGTCGGCCCGAACCCGAATCCCGAAGTGCCGCTCGCCGCGCTCGTGCGGTTCACCGCCAGCGCGCCGGTCAGCACCCGGGTGACCGTCTCGGAGGGCAGCCGCAGTTGGAACGTTGTTTTCGGTGCGGAAAGAGACCCGGCGAAGGGGCTTCCCCTGATCGGTTTCTACCCGGGCAAGCGACATGAAATTCGCGTGACGATTCGCGATGCTGCCGGCAAAGAGGCAGTCGCGCCGACTCCGCTGGAGTTCGACGCGCCGCCGCTGCCGGCGGACGTGGTGGAGTTTCCCCCCATCATGGTGAAGACTGCCGAACCAAGTCAGATGGAGCCGGGCTGGACGCTCCTCAGCATTCGCCGTCAACGCCGCGGTGGAGGCGGCGGGGCGAGGGGAGGCGGGGGCGGCCCTCCCGGCGAACCCGTCTTCACCACGGGCTATGGTCTCATCCTTGCGCTCGATGAGCATGGCGAGGTGCGCTGGTATTACCGGAGCGCCAACCGCACCGCCGATGTTCACCGTCTCCGGAACGGCAACATTGCGTTTGTTACCGCGGATCATCGTCTCGTCGAAATCGATTTGCTCGGCAATGTGAAGGGCGACTGGTACGCCGCCCGCCGCCCGCAGGGTTCCGGCACGGGCACCGCCGTCGACGCGCTCACGCTGCACCACAGCTTCGAGGAACTGCCCAACGGCAATTTCCTCATCGTGAGTGGTGAGCTGCGCGAGATCGACAATTACTATACGAGCGAAACCGACCGCGGCGCGCCCCGCAAGCGGCAGAAGGTGATGGGCGATCAAGTCATCGAGTTTGATCGGAGCGGCCGGGTGATCTGGCGGTGGAGTGCGTTTGATCACCTCGATCCCTTCCGAATCGGATTTCTCACCATCAACCAATACTGGGTGGTCCGCGGTTTCCCCGACACGCTCGATTGGACGCACGGCAACGGGATCTTCCACGACGCGCGCGACGATTCGATTCTGTTCAATTCCCGCCAGCAGAGCGCGGTCGTCAAGATCGAGCGGCCCAGCGGACGCGTCGTGTGGATCTTTGGCGAACCAGGTGGCTGGCCGGAAAAATTTCAGCCGTTGCTTTTCCAGCAGGAGGGCGTGAGCGAATGGCCGTGGCACCATCATGCACCCAGTCTGACGCCGCGCGGCACGCTCATGGTTTTTAACAATGGCCTGTACAAGACGCGTCCCTTCGCGGCGGCGGCGCCCGATTCGGACAATGTCAGCGGCGCGGCGGAATACTCCTTTGACGCGAAGACGCGCACGGCCCAGCTGGTCTGGTCGTCCGACGCGAATGGACCCGATGCGGTGAACACGTTTGCCATGGGCGACGCGGCCTGGTTGCCGAAGACCGGCAACGTGATGGTGGTCTACGGTAGCGCCGCCCGGCTGGACAATCGCCTCCCGTCCAGTCGGGTGCGGGAATTCAAACACACGAGTCCGCCGCAGGTGGTCTACGACGTGGTATTCGCGGATGCCAATCCACAGCCGGCGATTTCCTGGGTCGCGTTCGGTGGCGATCGGATCGCGCCGCTGCAATAGTTCTGGAATTCCGGGTGGCAGTTGCGTCGCTTGGCTCGCAGTCAGCGCGGGCGCTTCTTGCGACTCTGCGAGCGGCTGCAAGTTCTCGTAAAAGCGCCAGACCGCCGATCCCACTTCTTACGTCCATAGCGTGCGCGGCGTGAACGATCGGCGGCTCGCGCCGGGCAGTCTGTGACGGCGTTTCGACTCGGGCTGCGGCTGGCCCGCGGCGTCACCAGTGAAACAGCGCCGTCACTTCACCGGCACCAGCCGCTTCAGCTCCTCGACCCAGTTGAGCACAATATGGATTTCCGGCTTCTTGTTCTCGGCGCCAGTCTCCTCTGTTATCCTGCCGACGAAGTGCCCGTCCGGCGTGATGTCGAAACCTCTCGGCAGGGACGGGGCGGTTGATTGAAACCGTCGCGGCAGCTCAGTCGGATTCCCAAACGCGACCGTGGGCTGGGTCGTCAGGGGAACCGCGGCGAACCGCAGAATGGTCGGGGAATAGTAGAGCACGGTGCCATCGGGCGCCCAGAAGGGATGACTCATTAGATTCGCACCGGGGGGTGCGGGCACCTCGTACTTGATCCCGGTCGCCGGGTACGGCTGGAGGTATATTTTGCGCCCTCCGTCCAACCCGCGAGCTTCGCCACCGCTTGCGTAGGCGACCCAGCGGCCGTCGGGCGAAAACACCGGGCCCAGCGTCGCCGTCTCCACTCCGCCGAATGGAGACACCGTCCCGCTCGCGCGGGTGTACGTCCGGATCGCTCCGATCGTCTCGCTGTCGACAGAGTCGACGCTGAACAGCAACGTCTCGTCCATGGGCGACCACGACGCGGGCACGTGCGCGGTGTCCTTCTCCGGCTTCGTCAGCCGCTCGGCCTGATCGGTGCCATCCGCGCGCTGCCAGAAGATGGCCCGGTCCCCCTCCCGGTCCGACTGGTACGTGACGCGCTGGCTGTCGCGCGACCAGACCGGATACCGGTTGTTCCCGCCAAAGGTCAGACGGCGCAGCGCCGTCCGTCCGTCCAGATCGTAGATCGCGATGTAGTCCTCTTTCGGATCCGCAACGCCCACTGCCACGCGGGCGCCGTCCGGCGACACCCGGGGTGTATCGTACGCACCGGGCGGGAGCGCCAGGGTAGTGACCTTGCCGGCGCGATCGCTCAGGCCCAGTGGCCATTCGTCGGTAGTCGCAGAGAGAGCGCTATAAATAAAGACCAGCGTGCCACCTTCGGCGACGTCGTAGGCCGCCGCGCCGGACCTTATTGTCCTCATCACTCCGTGCAACAGCTGCGTCGCACGCCCGCTGACGACCAGCCGGCGTGAATCGAAGGCGACGCCCATCAGCGCGTTCCCGACGGCGTAAACGAGGTGCCCGGTCGAGAGAAGGCGGGCGTCGCTGGCGCCTTCAACCAACACTGTCCGCTGGCCCGTCGAGATCCGCTGCGCTACGACGCGGCCCGCGTCCCGCAATGTGCGATCGGCCATCACAGCGAAGATCACGGTGTCTCGGTCGGGCAGGTGCTGCGGGGCCCGGAACCGCTCGCCACGCTGCGCCGCGACCACCAGCACGGGCGTGCCGCCCGTAGCCGGTACGCGCAGGATACCCTTGCCGGTGGTGAACAGGATCGTGTCGTCGCGTCCCCAACTGACGTCGCCCACAGCCGACTCACCGGGGTCGATGACAACTGGGGTGCCGCCGCTGGTGGCGATCCGTTTGAGCTGGGGCGGCTTGAGGCTGGTTCCTCTGCTTGAATAGGCGATGGATTGCCCGTCGGGCGAAAAGCAGGGCGAGGACGAATTCATCTCGGACCCGGGAATCACGTGGGCCTGCAATTCGCCCAACTTGCGCAGGGCGAGGCCTTGGGTCGTGACGTAGACAACGGCCCGGCCGTCGGTCGAGACTGCGATGAGTTGCCGGTCGCTGATTCTGATCGTCTGCTCCTCCGGCAGGACGTGAGTATACCGGCTCACAGGCGGCGGCGTGGCCTTGGGCCACAGGATCAAGGCGACAAGTCCGGCGACAAGAAACGCCGCCACCGCGGTCACTGCGAACGGCAGCGCCCGCCGCCACGCTGGTCGCGACGGCAGGATCGCGGAGTCAGGCCCGGCGGGTCCGGCGGTTTCGAGCGCGCCCTCGGGCGGGAGTCGCACCAGGCCGGGAAGCTCCAAATTTTCGGCCGGCACCTCGGGACGCAGGGGCGGCCCGGACGTTGGTTCGGGCACGAGCCCGCCCCGTGCATCGCCGAACGGGCGCGCGGTTACGGTCGATTCCAGCGCTGACCCTCCGAGCAATTTGCCCACGCGCGCGACGAATGCCGCCAATCCATCGTCCGCCGGCCGTAGGTTCTGAGCCTGTCGAAGGGGCAACTTCGTCCACTGCACGGCTAAAAAAGCATCAGGCACGAGGGCGCCGCGTTCCGTCGTGCCATCGATGCTCACCGGCACGATGAAAGGGACGCCTTTGGCAATCAGCCGCACGCGCTCCTCGGCGAGATGCCACTCCAGCCGGAAGTAGCCTTCCTTGCGCGCCTGCGTGTTGGCCGAGACAAGGGGAACGAACAGTGTGCAGGCGGTGATCTGCTCGCGGATTTTCCGGTCCCACGTGTCGCCGCCCACCAGCCCGCCTTCCTGGTCGAGCCAAACCTCGACGCCCGCGGCCCGCAACGCCGTGCTGATGCGCAATGCCGTCTCCGCGTCTTGCGACGCGTAGCTGAGAAAGACGGCTTTGCCGGCGGATTCGGACATGGAGCGTGGGACGTGGGCGGACCGGAAACGGGGTAACATTGGAAACCCGCACCCCTCGGTGGCGAGTTCATACTGCCCAGTTGGCCGGCGGCGGAGATTTATGTGCCCGGAAAAACGAGCCGTGGAATTCCGGAAGGTGTATCTCCGGGTTGACGCCGCGAGTCGGGGTGCCGGTCGAAGGACGGGCGCTTGCCCAGCGCCCACTGCGTTTGGTCGCCCTCCGGCGGTTGGCAACCGCCGCTCCCTCAGTCCATCGAATGTGGCGACAACTGGGAGAGACACCCAATTCCGGACGCGGAGCAAAGTTTTGGTTGCTTTCGGTTATCGCGGTCCTATGACCTCAGACCCTTTTCCACTACGCCTGCCTCCAATTCCGGGGTGACAGGGGGAACGAAATCCATGAGCAAACAGTTCAAACTAAACGTCGACCCGCGCGCCCAGACCGGCCGCAGTGCCTCGCGTCGCCTCCGCAAAGCCAATCGTGTTCCCGCGATTCTCTATGGGAAACACACCAAGCCGGAGTCGCTCTCCATCGAAGGGCCTGAATTTGTCCGCCTGCTGAAAGCGGTCGGAAGCCGGGCGGTGCTCATCGAGCTCCAGCGCGGGGACAAGGTGGATAAGGCGCTTTCCTTTCTGCAGGAAGTGCAACGCGATCCGATGACCGACAAGTTTCTGCACGTTGACTTTCACGAGGTGAAGGAAAACGAGAAATTCGAGATTCGTGTTCCGGTGCATGCCGAGGGCGAGTCCTTTGGTGTGAAGAACCAGAGTGGCGTGTTGGAAATGGCTTCGTACACGTTGCGCATTCGCGTTTTGCCGAAGGATCTGCCCGAGTCGATCACCGTCGACGTGACGGAACTCAAGGTGGGTGAAACCATCAAGGTCGGCAGCTTGAAGGCGATTGCCGGGGTTGAATTCATGGATCCCAAGGGGCAGCCCGTGGTCTCATGCGTCGAGCCCGTGGCCGAAATCGTGCAGGAAGTTGTGGTCACCGCGTCCGCCGCGGAAGGTGCCGCCGCGGCGCCTGGGGCCGCTCCCGCCGATGGTGCCGCCGCGGCCGCTCCCGCGGCCGGCGATCCGAAGGCCGCCGCCGCTCCCGCCGCAGGTGGCAAGCCCGGGGCTGCTCCCGCTGCGGGTGCGAAGCCGGGCGCTCCTGCCGCTGGCGCCAAGCCGGCCGCCGCACCCGCGAAGAAGTAATCGCTCCATTTCCGTATTACGCGGCCGCTGCAAAGCGGCCGCGTGACTCGTCCGTTCTTTGAGTTATGTTCCTCCCGATCGTGGCCGGCCTGGGCAATCCGGGTCGCGACTATGATCAAACCCGTCACAATCTCGGTTGGTTGGTGCTGGATGCACTGGCCGCGAAGAAACGCTTGGTGTGGAAACACGTCCCGCAGTTCGAGGCCGAGATTGCGCGTTGGGATGCTGGTGGGGATCAGCCCCGCTGGCTCGTCAAGCCGCGCACTTTCATGAACGAAAGTGGGCGCGCGATTGCGGCGCTGGTTCGGTACTACAAACTGGAGCCCGCCGACGTTGTCGCGGTCCATGACGATCTCACGATTGACCACGGGTTGGTCAAGGTGTCCGCCAATGGCAGTGCGGGCGGCCACAACGGCGTGGCGAGCCTGATCGAGCACCTCGGTGTCTCGTTCGCGCGTTACCGGATCGGGATCGGGCCGAAACAGCCCGCGCAGATGGAACTCTCAGATTACGTCCTCGGAAAATTCACTCCTGAACAACAGACTCTCGTCACTCAAAAACTCGATTATTTCGTGCAAGGCCTCGAATTGCTGCTCTCCCGCGGCGTCGATTCGGCCATGAACCAGCTTAACCGCAGAGACCCAAAATGAAGTCCAACAACCGCAATTACCGCGCCTCGTTCATCCTGGATAACCGGGGCAAAGAAGAAACCGCCGACCAAATTGTGGAAGGCGTGAAAAAAATCATCGTCGACGTCAAAGGCGAAGTCACCGGCGTCGAGAACATCGGCCGGAAGGATTTCGTGCGCGTGATCGACAAGAAGTTCACCGGGGCGCACTACGTGCACATTAATTTTTCCGGCCCGCCGGAGGCCCCCGCCCAGCTGCGCGAAAAGCTGCGGCTCAACGGCAGCGTTTACCGTACGTTCATCCAGTCCGCGTAACCGCAACCGGCGATCCCGCCCTTTCCCATGCCTTCCCTGAACAAAGTCCTTCTCATGGGCAACCTCACGCGCGATCCCGAATTGCGCGTGACGCCCAAGGGCACGCCGATTTGTCAGTTTTCCCTGGCAATCAACCGGCAATTCAAAATGGAGTCGGGCGAAAGTCGCGAGGAGGTCATCTTCGTCGACATCGAGGCGTGGGGCAAACAGGGCGAGACCATTGCGAAGTACCTGACCAAGGGCCGTCCGCTTTACGTGGAAGGGCGACTTCGCCTGGACCAGTGGGAAGACAAGAACACCAAGGAAAGGCGCAGCCGCATGAAAGTGGTGCTCGAGCAGTTTCAGTTCCTGGGCGACAGCCGCGGAGCCGGCGCCGGCGGAGCCACCGTCGCGCCCGAGGTCGATCAGACCGCCGGAAACTCACCTGAACGGCACGCCCCGCCGCCCCGCGCGGCTGGTGGCGCCAAGCCCGCCGCCAAAGAAAATCTCGACGAGGACGTACCGTTTTAGCCCTCGTCTTTCAGCTTGTTGAAGCGGCGCCGTTTTCGGCGCCGTCGGCGGCGAGGGCCGTCGCGACACCCGCAAATCACCAACCTTAACTCAATACGACCATGGCCTACAGAGAAGTCCTCCTCGTCAAACCCGTCGAAGATCTCGGCGGCGAAGGCGATCAAGTAAAAGTCCGCGCTGGCTACGCCCGCAATTTTCTCCTGCCCCGCGGGATTGCGATGCCGTTGACCACCTCGAATCGCAAACAGGTCGAGGCGCTCAAAAAGCGCCGGGCCGAACGCGAACAGACCGAGCTCAACGGCGCGCAGGAGCTTGCGCGCAAGCTGGAGAAGACCAGCCTGGCGTTTGCCGTGAAGACCGGCGAGGGCGGCCGGATGTTCGGGGCCATCACCGCGCAGGATGTGCACGACAAGTTGAAGGCGGCCGGCTTCGAGCTCGAAAAGAAGAGGATTCATCTGTTCACGCCGGTCAAGACGCTCGGGCGCCATACCGTGAAGGTAAAATTGCACGCCGATGTTTCGGTCGAGCTCGCCTTCGACGTCGTGTCGGAAAATCCCATCGAACCTGTGGCCGTCGAGCCAACCCCAGAGGTGCAGTATACCGAGAAGCGCTCCGAGCGGCGCCCGCGTCGGGATGCCCGGGAATAATTCTCCCATTCGTTTCAGAGGCCGCGTCCCAATCACGGACGCGGCCTTTGTTTTTGGGAATAGAATGTTTAAAAGCCGCTATTGCGGCCTACCGACGAGGGTCTTTCACTGATCCACTTCACGCATGGTTCAAGACGTCCCCAGCACCGCCTCCCGCACCCTTGCCACTCTGGCAAGCGGCTCGATGGCCCGGACACTCCCCCATAGCCTTGAGGCGGAGGAGTACCTGCTGTCGTGCTGCCTGCTGGACGGAGCGGATGTCGTTGCCCGCTGCCTCGAGGCCCGGCTGGGGCCCGAATCATTTTATGATCCCAAGCACGGGATTCTCTTCGGCTGCCTGCTGGATCTGTACAACCGCCAGGTGCCGATTGAAATCTCGGTGGTGGCCGAGGAGCTGAAGACGGCCCGGCAGCTCGACCAAGTGGGTGGCTACGCATTCTTGAGCCAGGTGAGCAGCCGGATTCCCACGACGGCGCAGGCGAGTTACTTCATCGAAAAGGTCCGCGAACAGTCCCTGCTCCGGGAGATTATCCGATCGGCGACGGGTGCGGTCGAAGACTGTTATGGTTTTTCGGGCGGAATCGACGAGTTTGTCGACCAGATTGAGCAGAAGATCTTCGGGGTGACCCAGAATCGCGTGAGTGAAAGCGCCAAGCCGATGCGCGAGCCCACGCACGAGGCGATGAATGTCATCACCAAGATGATGATGAAGAAAGGAGAGCTCACGGGGGTCTCTTCCGGCTTCAAGGATCTTGACGCCCTGTTATGGGGTTTTCAGCGGACCGAGATGATCATCCTGGCGGCCCGGCCCTCGATGGGAAAGACCTCGCTGGCGCTCAATTTTGCCGAAGCGGCGGCGCTGCCGCGAAAAGCGGAGACTCCTCCCGTCCGCGTGTTGATCTTCTCGTTGGAGATGGCGGCGGCCCAGCTGGCGTTGCGCATGTTGTGCTCCCGGGCGCGGGTGAACATGAAACTGCTGCGCGACGGGCTGCTCTCGAAGAACGGCGAGGAGCAAAACCGGCTGCTCGGGGCGGCGGACGAATTTTCCAAGGCCCCCATCTTCATCGACGACTCCAGTGCGCTCTCGATCATGCAGCTGCGGGCCAAGGCGCGGCGCCTTCATTCGCGGGCGGCGCTGGGGCTGATTGTGGTCGATTACCTCCAGTTGCTCAGCCCGACCGACCCAAGGGTGCCGCGTGAGCAGCAGGTCGCCGAGGCCTCGCGCGGCTTAAAGTCGCTGGCGAAGGAACTAGACGTGCCGGTGCTTGTATTATCACAGCTCAACCGTTCCTCCGAAAAGGACAACCGCTCTCCCAAACTATCCGATTTGCGCGAATCAGGCTCAATTGAGCAAGACGCCGACGTCGTCCTGATGCTGGCCCGCCCCCGGGATGCCGACGAAAAATTCCAAGTTGCCGCCGACTCCTCCGAGTTAATCGTTGCCAAGCAGCGAAACGGACCGGTAGGAGAACTGAAACTTACCTTCCTTCGAGACATCACACGCTTTGAAAACTTTCACCAGTAACCCCATGCGAGGGGTCGCCTCTCTTTTTATCGCGTTGATCGGATGCTCTCCGGGTGGGGTCTCCACTGCGGCCGCCCAGTCGCCGGCCCAGCAGGCTGCCCAGCAAGCCCAGGCGCGGGCACCGGCCCAGACGTATAAGGTGGGCACGGTCACGATCAAGTTTGTCGGCACCGCCAACGTAAATGACCAGGTGGTGCGGGCCAACATGCAGATTCGCGAAGGCGGCGAGTTCGACGAGGTCATTCTCGATCGCGACATCCGTTCGCTTTACCGCACGGGGTTGTTTGAGTTTATCGAGGTCAAGCACGAGGCGGTGGACGCCACCACCTTCAATCTCGTGGTCGAGGTGACGCCCAAGTTCCGGGTGCTGGCCGTGCGGTTCGAAGGCAACGTGAAGATGAAGAGCAACCGGCTGGAGAAAGAGGCGAAGGTGAAACCCAATCAGGCGCTCGACGAGCGTCAGATCAAGGAAGACGCGGAGAAGCTCCGCGAGTTTTACCAGAAGGCGGGCTACAACCAGGTGTCGGTCAATTACAGCATCGACCGCGACCGCGTGGGCGGGTTTGGGACGGTCATTTTCAAGATTCGCGAGGGCGCGAAGGTGAAGATCTCGGACATCAAATTTGTGGGAAACAAGAACGCCACGGCGCGCAAACTTCGCGGGGTGATCGAGACCAAGAAGTGGTGGATGTTCTCCTGGTTGACGGGCTCCGGCCGCTTCAAAGACGATCAGTTTGAAGACGACCTCGACAAGCTCCGGGATGCCTATCGCGAACTGGGCTACCTCGATGTGGAAATTCCACAGGACAAGGTATTGTTCAATTATCCCACGCCGGATCGCCTGGTCCTGGTCATCAACATCACGGAAGGCCGCCAGTACCGCGTCGGAGAAATTGCCTTTTCGGGGAACAAGCTGTTCGATGCGAAGCTGCTGCGACGCGTGGTCCGGCAAAAAACCGGGGTCGTGTTCATCCCCTCGAAGCTCGACAAGGATGTGGAGCGGCTGAACGACTTTTACGGCAAGGACGGCTATCTGGACACGCGGGTTCGCCTTAACCGCAAGCCCAACGTTGGCAGCGGGGCGATCGACGTCGAATACGTGATCGGCGAGGGCGAGAAGTTCAATGTCGAGTCGATCGTGATCGAAGGCAACACGAAGACCAAGAGTACGGTGATTCTGCGGGAGCTGGTGCTGGGCCCCGGCGATGTCTTCAGCACGGTGCTCATGAAAATCAGCCAGCTGCGCCTCGAAAACACCCGGTTTTTCGAGAGCGTGAACGTGAATCACCAGGAGACGAACATTCCCGGGCGACGCAACATGCGCATCGCGCTGCACGAGGGGCGGACGGGCAACCTGACCTTCGGCGCCGGCTTCTCGTCGCTGGAGCGGGCCACGCTCTTTGCGGAGGTCTCGCAATCGAATTTCGACATGTTCAACCGGCGGTCGTTCTTCCAGGGCGACGGCCAGAAGTTCCGCCTGCGGATGCAACTCGGTTCACTTTCAAGCGAAGTGGTGCTTTCCTTCGAGGAGCCGTGGCTGTTCCAGCGGCAGCTCGGCCTGGGTTTCAGCGTGTTTCGCACCAGTTCCGAGTACAACAGCACGTTTTACAGCCAGATTCAGACCGGCTTCGAGGTCTACCTCCGCAAGCACCTGTTCGAGCTCTGGAACGGCCGGCTCTCGTACACCTACGAAATCTTCGATATCAAGGACATCTCGCCGAGCGCCTCCTCCGTCATTCAGGCGCTGGCGGGCGCCAATGCGTCGTCCAGCATCGGTTTCCAGCTCGAGCGTGACACGCGCGACAAGATCATCAACACGACCTCCGGCAATCGCGTCGAAATCAACACCCGGTTCGCCGGCGGTCCGCTGGGTGGCAGCAAGATCAACAACAACTACAGTCTCGAATTCCGCGGCTCGCAGTTCTTCCCGGTGTTTGAGTTCCAAACGCAGGTGCTGAGCCTGATCGCCCGCGGTGGTGTGATCCAAAACTTTGGCGACGCGAATGATGTGCCGTATTACAACAAATGGTACCTGGGCGGTCCCACGACCCTCCGCGGTTTTGAGTTCCGCGAAGTCAGTCCGCGGGATCAATTCAACGAACCGATCGGCGGCAAGACCTACGGATTTTTCAGTGCGGAATATTCGCTCGATATTGTGAGCCCGATTCGATTCGCCATCTTTTACGACGCCGGATTTGTGAACCGCCGGGCGTATGATTTCAATCCGGCGACCTACAGCGACAACTTTGGCTTCGGCCTGCGGCTGTTTGTCGCCGGGGCGCCGTTGAGCCTGGATTTCGGCATTCCGATCACCGGCGATCCCTTGAGCAAGAAGGGCAACCAATTCAATTTTTCCTTTGGCACCCGCTTCTAATTCTGTTCTGTTCCACCCTTCGTTTTCAAACCACCACTCATGAAAAAATCCATCCAATCCCTTGTCGTGCTCGCGGCCTTTGGCGCCGCCACGCTCGCCAGCCAGGCTCAGCCGGCCATCAAGATCGCTGTCGTCGATATGGCGAAGCTCTACGACACACACTACAAGACCGTAGAGCAAAACGCCAAGATTCAGGCCGACGACCAAAAGGCCCAGGAGGAGGTCGAGAAGATGAACAAGGAGGGCAACGTCATGGTCGAGGAGTACAAGACCCTCAACGAGCAGTCCAACAGCCCGGCGCTTTCGACCGAGGCCAAGTCAAAGGCGCAGAATGAGGCGCAAAAGAAGCTGGAATCCATTCAAAACAAGCAGCGTGAGGTCCAGACCTTTATCCAGAATACCCGCAATTCGCTCAGCCAGCGGTTGAACACCTTCCGGAGCCTGATGCTCGAGGAAATCAGCAAGATTGCGACCGACGTCTCGAAACGGAAGGGCGCCACGATCGTGTTCGACAAGGCCGGCCCCACCGGGATCGGTATCTCCAACCTGATTTATGCGGATCCCGGTTACGACATCACCGAGGAGGTCCTCAAGGAAATCAACAAGGACCGCCCGGCTGGCTCGGTCGCCGCACCCGCGGCTGCCCCCGCTGGAGCGGCCTCGGTGACCGTGCCCGGTCTGGCGCCGAAGAAATAATCGCGATCCTTTCCCTTGGTTCGAAACCCCGCTCAGCTGAGCGGGGTTTTTTTTGGCCGGGCCCGGCCGGCGCCGAGACCTGGCGAGTTTGCTGAATTGCAGCCGGCCACGAAACCACCACGCTCCCCATTTATGCAGGTATCGTTCAGCGCGGCGGAGATCACCGCCATCACCGCCGCCCGGGCCCAACGCGGCGGCACTTCCGAAACGATTCGCGGAATCGCGGCCCTCACCGACGCGGCGCCCGGAGACCTTTCGTTCCTGGGTAACGCCAAATACAAGGCGGAAGTCGCGCTTTCGCGGGCCTCGATTGTTCTCCTGCCCGCGGACTTTGCGGGCGAGCCGGATCCCGGGCAACTCTACCTGCTGGTCGACAATCCCTCGGTTGCACTGGCCCGGGTGTGCGCCCGGCTGGAGCAGCGACTCTGGCCCACGCCCGCGCCCGGAATTCATGCGAGTGCGGTGATTGGGGACGGAGTGCGGATCGCGCGGACCGCAACCGTGGGACCGCTCTGCGTCGTCGAAGCCGGCGCTGAGATTGGGGAGCGAGTCCATCTGCAAACGCACGTTTTTGTCGGTCGCCATGCCGTGATTGGCGAAGATTCCTGGTTGATGCCCGGCGCGATTGTCATGGCGGAGTGTAAACTTGGGCGACGGGTGCGTTTGCATCCGGGCGTGGTAATCGGCTCCGATGGTTTTGGTTATGAACTGGTGCAGGGTCGCCATGAAAAGGTGCCACAGATTGGTCTGGTGCTTTTGGGCGACGATGTGGAAATTGGCGCGAACACCACGCTCGATCGGGCCCGGTTTGGCTGCACGGTCGTCGGCGAGGGGACCAAGATCGATAACCTGGTGCAGATCGGACACAATGTGCGCGTCGGCCGGCACTGCATCCTCTGCGCCCAAGTCGGAATTTCCGGCAGCACCGTGCTGGGCGACTACGTTGTGCTTGGCGGGAAGGCGGGCCTCGCCGGACACATCAAATTGGGAAAAGGCTCGAAAGTGGGCGGGGGGGCCGCCGTCACCGCCGACGTCCCGGCCGGTGGCTTCGTGAATGGGAGTCCGGCAATCCCGTACCTGCTCGAACGCCGGATTGCGGTGCTGCGGCAGCGACTCCCCGATCTTTTCCGCCGGGTGGATTCACTGGAAGTTCAGCTTCGTGACGAAAAAAGGCTTTCGCCCGGCCAGCCCGGGCCCAAGATGCCGGCTCCATGAGTGATTCGCGCCTCAAGATTTTTACGGGAAACTCCAATCGTCCTCTCGCCGAGGAAATGTGCCGTTCGATCGGTGAGCCCCTCGGCGAGGCAACCGTGACAAGTTTTCCCGATGGCGAGACGTTCGTGAAGATCAATGAGAACATTCGCGGTCACGATGTTTTCATCATCCAGTCAACCTGCCCGCCGACCAATCACAACTTGGTCGAGTTGCTCATCATGATCGACGCGGCCCGCCGGGCTTCCGCGCAGCGGATTACGGCGGTGCTGCCGTTTTATGGCTACGCCCGACAGGACCGCAAGGACCAGCCCCGCGTGCCGATCACCGCGAAACTCGTCGCCAACCTGCTCGTCGCCGCAGGGGCGACCCGCATCCTCACGATGGATCTGCACAGCCAGCAGATCCAGGGCTTCTTCGACATCCCGGTCGATCACCTCTACGCGTCGCCGGTCTTCTTTGAATATCTCGCCAAGGCCAAACCGGGAAAATTCGTCGTCTGTTCGCCCGATGTCGGTGGCATGAAAATGGCCGCCGCGTATGCCGATGTGCTGGGGGCCGGCCTCGCGGTGGTCGCAAAAAAGCGCAAGAGCGCCACCAATGTCGAAGCGATTACGCTGGTGGGCGACGTCGACGGTTGCGACGTGCTGATCGTCGACGATATCACGGAGACGGCCGGTACGATTTGCTCGGCGGCGAAGATTCTGCGGGCGCACGGGGCGCGCAACATCCGGGCCGCGGTCAGTCATTGCATTCTCAACGAAATCGCGGTGGACCGTCTGAAAACTGGTGTCATCGATGAGTTGATCACGACCAACTCCACGCCCATCAACACGCACGGGATTCCGGTCACGGTCCTGAGCATCGCGTCGCTCCTGGGCAAGGCCATCCAGCGCATCAATAGCAACGAAAGCGTCACCGGCTTGTTTCGCGTAAAGGGATTCTGACCGCGCATTCCCCGGCCGCGCCGGATGACAACGAAACGCCAGGCTTGCGCCGCAGAAACGCCCGGACGAAGTCGCCGGGTGGAACAGACGATTCCATGAACAACCTGAAGTTCCCTCAGTCATTTTGCCGCGCGGCGCTCGGGCTGGCACTGGCCGGTGCAGTCCTGGCCGCCAACGCCAGGGATGCCAAGCAACCCATTCCTCGTCCGGGCAAGCCGGCGGTGACGACGGATGCCTCACCGGTGGGGGAGGGCTCCGGGGCCGGCCGGCTCACGAGCTACGCCGATGTGCTGGAAGCAGCGCAGGGGGCGGTGGTGTCGGTGTATTCAACCAAGATTATCAAGGAGCGCGTCGCGCTGCACCCGTTCTTCCGCCAGTTTTTTGGCAACCTTCCCGACCAGGAGCGGGAGAGCAGGCAGGAGGGATTGGGCTCCGGCGTGATCGTCACGGCCGACGGTTACATCCTGACCAACAATCATGTGGTGGAGGGCGCGGACGAATTGAAAATCACGCTCGCCGACGACCGGGACTTCATCGCCAAGGTGGTGGGCAGCGATCCCAAGACCGACATCGCGGTGCTGAAGATCGAGGCCCGCGACCTGCCCACGGTGACCCTGGCCGACAGCGATAAGCTGCGGGTGGGCGACGTGGTGTTTGCGGTCGGCAACCCGCTGGGCGTCGGGCAGACCGTCACGATGGGAATCGTTTCGGCCAAGGGCCGGAGCAAGCTCGGCCTCCTCGACAACGTCTCGGGCTATGAGGATTTCATCCAGACCGACGCCGCGATCAACATGGGTAATTCCGGCGGCGCCCTCATTGATGCGCGCGGTCGTTTGATTGGCATCAACAGCGCGATCTTGTCGCCGTCGCGCGGCAATATCGGAATCGGTTTTGCGATTCCGGTGAATCTCGCGCGCTTCATCATGGACAGCCTCGCGGAAACGGGGACCGTGGCCCGGGGTTATCTCGGGGTCACCAGCGACACGGTGACCGCCGATGTCGCCGAGCAACTCGGGCTCGCCAAAGAAACGCGGGGCGTGGTGGTCACCGATATTGACCCGGACAGCCCGGCGGAAACCGCGGGCTTGAAGCGCACCGATGTCATTCTGGCGATCAACCAGCATCCGATTGCCACCTGGGAAGAGCTGCGTTTGCTGGTCTCGCAAATCGTCCCTGAGGCGAAGGCGAAGCTGAAAATCATGCGGGATGGCAAGCCGCAGACGGTTGAAGTGACCATGGGCCGGGTGGTCGAAAATCCCGATGAGCTCTTTGCCGGAGTGGATGTCACGCCGCTGACCCCCGAGATCCGCCGGCGCATCGGGTTGAACGACCCGCGGATTACCGGCCTGTTGATTACCAAGGTGGCGGAGGATTCCCCGCATCGCGACCGCCTCGCGCCGAACATGGTCATTCTCGAATTGAACCGCCAACCGGTGCCGGACCTGCGCGTCGCACGTGAGCGAGCCAAGCCCGGGCGCAATCTGGTCGCGATTTTCGACGGCCGGGCGATTCGCTACGTCGTGATCACGGTGCGGTAGGGCTAACTGCCTGGTTTTTGCACCGGAATCCTGGCCAGCCAATCGGGCACGGCATCGGCAGGGTAGGTTGGGAAACTCAGTTCGAGCAGCGACACCGCTGGAACCGCAAAGCGCGCCGCCCCCGCACTGCGGTCGACCAACATCGCGATGCCGGCGGCGTGGGCCCCCCCCTGGCGCAGAATTTCCAACGACTCAAGCACTCGTCCACCGCGCGTGACAACGTCTTCCACGACCAGGACGGATTCCCCGGGAGCGAAGGTGAAGCCGCGCCGCAGCACCAGGGCGTTGTTTTCTTTTTCCGCGAAAACATAACGTGCGCCAGCCTGCCGGGCGATTTCCTGGCCGATTACCAGGCCGCCCATCGCGGGAGCCAGCACGGTTGCGAAACGCAGGCCCGCGGCACCCACCTTGGCGAGCAGCAATTCGGCCAGGCGCTCCACCGCATCCATCCGCTGGCATACCTGCGCGCATTGAAAATAGTGTCCGCTGTGGAGCCCGGAGCGCAGGACAAAGTGCCCTTCGAGCAAGGCCCGGGTGCGCGTGAAAATATCCAAGATTTCCTTTTGGGCGGCGTCCATCTCCCGACGATGCGCCAGACCGCGGAAAAAACAAAATCAATTTTGCGTGTTTCAACCGGCTGTGCCTGATTGGTGGTTGTCATGAATACCGCACCGCCACTGCCGCTGGAGGACGAGATTGGTGATGTCCTGGAGAAGGCCATGGACCGCGCCGGACTCAACGCGGAGGCGGTGGCGGTCCGTGCGGACGTACCGCTGGAGCGCTTGCGCGACGCGATTGATTACCGCGGGGATCTCACCTGCGCGGAACTCCGCCGACTCGCGGCCGTACTTGGCTTGAATGAGATTGGGGTCTGCGCCCTGGGGGTCGGGGAATATCCGCGGCCGGAGATCGGCCCGCTGCCCTTCCGCGTCTGGCCATTGCGCATGCCGCATGGGATTGGTGTCGCCAACGCCTATTTGGTGGGCGAAGCCGCATCCTCCCGCGCGATCCTTTTCGATACGGGTGCGGGGGGCGATGCGCTGGCGGCGGTCTGGCCCGGGGCGGTCCAGCACGTCGACGCCGTTTTCCTGACCCACGTGGAGCAGGAACACGCCGGTGGACTCTGTGGTGTGGTCGCGCGATTTCAGGTTCCGGCGGCGTTTGTCCCGCTGGGAATTCGCGTGCCTTGTACGGTGGGAATGGGAGAGGGGCAGACCCAAACGTTCGGCTCGTTGCGAGTCAGGGCACTGGCGACTCCGGGGCACGTCGCTTCGCACAACTGCTATCTGGTGGATGTGCCCCGGGAAAGTTCCTCCGGAACTCTGCTGATCTCGGGTGATCTCGTGTTCGCCGGATCGGTTGGTGGGGCATTTTATTCCCACGCCCAACTTCACGAAAATTTGCGACGAGTCTTGGGCTCGGTCCCCAGAGACACCGTCATGGCACCGGGACACGGTCCCCTGACGACGGCAGGTCACGAGGTGCGCTACAATCCGTTCTGCAGCTTCGTGTGAAAATGGTCGGGGCGGTCGGATTTGGTAATCATTCCTTTCATTCCGAAAGAAGAGCATCGCGAAACCGTTTTGCAAAAAGCAGAAGAAGTTGCAGCTCTCTTACGAGCCACATTTT
>SXGU01288163.1_pt1 | contig 34790 bp, 32 predicted proteins | sample 3174531 | NCBI WGS metagenome assembly SXGU01 (sample SAMN11356863, study PRJNA531348) | freshwater metagenome | isolation source: freshwater sample F1-140 | place: China: Fuxian Lake, Yuxi | collected 2017-12-25 | reverse complement strand
CCAGAACGCGGAAAGGCCCCGAGACTGGTGTTGTCTCGGGGCCAACTAGCTAGTTCGTGGGTGTTATTTGGTTCTGAATAGTGCTGTGATTGTCTGGTCATCTGTGAGTGTGACGGTGACCTTGTAACACTTGTTTTTGGTGCTTGGGGTCTTCCAGTTCTGTATGAACTGTTGAACTGTTGCGTCATAGCGGAGTGCTGTGCCGCCAGTTGAGACGATCTCGACTGCGTCGAAGGTGGTGTCTGTCCCGCAGGTGTATTCCTGTTGGGTGAAAGACTTGACAATGGCGGTGTCAGAGACGACCGTGTCGCCGTTGTTGACACGGAACTTGAGCGGCACTGATGCGCCACCCTTGATCGTGTTCACGACATTGTTGCCATCAACGGGTGCGAAGAACCCTTCCGTGGTGTAGCTAACGACTCTGAAGGTAGCTGAGCAAATCTCATCGCCCGTGATGCGTACGACCGGTACTCCCTCGAGTGTGCCGAAGAGTTCAGATTCGGGGGTAATTGATGCTTCTTCTGCAACTACGACTCTGGTATTGATTGGATATTCGAATTCAGGTTCGAAGCCATCGATCGTGCCATTGGCTTGGAAATAAAGGAGTGCGTCGTCGAGTATTGAAATAAAAGGAAATATCTCGGGGTCAAATGGGTCGGCTTCGAGGTCCGCGAGGAACTCTTCAGCGTCACTGCCGAACAATCCCGTGAGATCGAAGAAGAATTCGGGTCCGCCGAATAGGACTCGTTCGTCGCCTGAGAAGTTCGCCGAGGAACCGACACTCAAGATTGCTGGTGGCTCGGGATCGTTGATATTCCAGACCGATGGCGTGAAGCTAATGTTGCACTCTGCCGGTGGCAGCGGATCGGCTGCTATTGGTTTCGCTGTCGGTCCAGCTACTCCGGCAACAACTAGTAATGCGACGAATAGATACCTAAGCCTCGTCACTGTGTTACTTCCTGTGGGTGTATTAGTCGCCTACCCCCCACAGGTTGAGCTGATTTATAGAAGATGCAATTCTAGCAAGTTTCGTCGCATTCGGGTGGAGGTCGGCCTATCGAGATGTATCTGTGGCTTACGGGGAGGTTGTGGTTGCGGATGTAGACGTTGAGGTCGACTCGCTAGGCAGCGCGGTTGTGGCTGTCTCGCCTTCGAGTGACGTCGTTGGGCACGAATCGTCAGTCGGGCATTCTTCGATCATCGTCGTAGAGCTCGACGCGGTCGCGGGTGGGGTGGTCGTGGTTGATTCTTCGCAGCAGCCGGTGTTGCCACCTGGTTCCGTTTCGTAGTCGATTGGTAGGTCGGGTTCGGCGAAGTTACCCACCCCCCAGCGCCTGTCTACGAGCCGCCAAATGTTGTAGCCAAGCCAGTCGGCTCCCGCAGAAGAAAGATGTACGCCATCGCCTGATCGGACGTAAACGCGGCCGTCGCCTGGGATTTCGATCGCTGATGAGTACCCGCCTTCGGGGCCTTCGAGAATCGCGTAGGCATCGACGTATATGACATTGGGTCGCGTTAGTGCTTCTTCGAGAAATACTCGGTTGACTTCGAGCACGCCGCGCTCGCGCTCCGCGAGCCGCATTGGAGGCGCGCCGATCCAGAAAACTGTCCGATCAGCATCTCCGCTAAGTAGATCCATCATTTCTTGAACCTTTGCCCGGTAATCGGGTTCCCAGTCGCCGCGCCGCTGTGTGACGATGTTGGCGTCGTTTGCGCCAATCATGAAAATGGTCGCTTCGGGATCTGATTCTTCGATGAGATCGGCCGCATATTCGGGCCAGTCGCGCACGCTCGATGCCAACCCGCTCGATACCTTGAAATCAACGAGCGCGCGCACAACACCGGAGTCCTCGGCATACTGCCCGATGGCGGGCCCAATTCCGCCAGCTAAGGAATCCCCACCCACCCAAAGCCGCAGCGGATCTTCGTGGGATAGTGGACGGGCATCGCGCAGTTCGGCGAGTTTCGATGCAAGATCTCCGAGTACCGGAGAACTGTGGGGGGCCGCTGGCGACTCTTGCGTAACGAACGTGAAAGGTGCGTTCGGCCCCGAATTTCTGTCGTCTGATTCTGCTGTCACGACGAGAGAAATAACGATTGCTAGCGACAACGTTCCAGCACTAACCGCAACTTGGCGTTGGCGCTTACGTTGTTTCCATAACCGTTGACTACGAGTCGGCAGCAGTCGCTCATCGGGCATAGTTCGAGAATTCTAGATGCGCGAGTTGGCCCCGAGACTGTTGTTATCTCGGGGCCAACTGTCTAGTTCCTGTGGGTTATTTGGTTTTGAATAGTGCCTGAATTGTTTGGTCGTCTGTCAAGGTGACGGTGACCTTGTAGCACTTGTTCTTTCCAGTTGGTGTCTTCCAGTTCTGGATGAACTGTTGTGAGCTTGCGTCATAGCGCAGCGCAGTGCCGCCAGTTGAGGTGACTTCGACAGCATCGAAGGTCACGTCTGTCCCGCAGGTGTATTCCTGTTGCGTGAAAGACTTGACGATGGCGGTACCTGAAACGACTGTGCCGCCATCAGAACCTTGAGCGCGCCGGGCCACGTTCTGTGGCTCTGCGAACGCTATGACGACTTCAGACGGCCACTCGATTTCCTGAGTGTCGGCGAAGCTATCGATCATGCCCCCAGCGACGATGGGCTCTATGACAAGAAGGAGGCGCGCGAAAACCGCTAGTCGGTGGGAGCCAGGTCGTAGCTAACTTGGAAGAGCGGAGGATGCTGGTCGATTAGAAACTTCCACGCAAATTGTATGGAAATTTATGCTTTCAGTCGTCTCAAACCGTAGAAATATGTCGATCACTCAATCAGGACTCGTGCGCGTTAACTGTGTTCGTGTGAGAGACGCATAGATCCCTTTCATTGCGAGCAGTTCGGCATGATTTCCGACCTCGACGATCACACCGCCGTCGATCACCAAAATGCGGTCGGCGTTCAGGACCGTCGAGAGTCGATGCGCTATTACTAGCGATGAGCGTCCGACCAGCGCGGCCGCGAGGGCTGCTTGAATCATCGATTCGGATACTGCGTCTAGGTGCGATGTTGCTTCGTCAAGTATCACAATCGCGGGATTCTTGAGCAGCATTCGCGCTATCGCGAGTCTCTGTTTTTCGCCGCCAGACATTCGGTAGCCGCGTTCACCGACAATTGTTTCAAGCCCATCCGGCAAGGACGCAACTAGTTCATGAATTTGCGCCTCGCGCAGCGAATGCCACAAGTCGTCGTCGGTAGCCGAAGGAACGGCGTAGCGAAGGTTCGCCGCGATCGACTCGTGGAACAGGTGAGCGTCCTGGGCGACCACGCCAATGCAACTGCGAAGACTCGATTGTGTGATATCACGAACGTCGTGGCCGTCGACTCGCACGATGCCGTCGGTGACATCGTGTAGCCGTGTTAGCAGAGCGGCGATCGTGGATTTCCCAGCTCCAGATGGACCAACGAGCGCGACCATCTCGCCTGGAGCTATCGAGAAATTGATGTCTGAGAGGATGATGTCACTTGCTTCGGCACCTAGACCGGAGCCTGCGCCTTCAAGTGACGGTATCGAAATCTCCGCTGCGGCGGGATGACGAAATGAGACATGCTCGAACGACACTTCGCCGCGAGGATCAATGAGATCGAAAGCGCCCGGCTTATCGGTGATCGATGGCTCGAAGTCCAAGACTTCGAAAACTCGCTCAAAAGATACGAGAGCGCTCAATACATCGACCCTGGTGTTCGTTAGTTGCGCCAAGGGTTGGTAGATCTGCGCCACATACAGCACGAATGCGCCAACAGTGCCGGCCCGCAAACTGTCGTCAATTGCAAGCGAACCACCAACCCAGTACACGACGGCCGTACCAATAGCTGCGACCAAACCGAGCACTACAAAAAGCACACGTCCATACATCGCCGAGCGGATTCCGTTGTCACGGACTTTTGCCGCACGTAGAGAAAAGCCGTCGCGTTCTTGATCTGGTCGGCCGAATAATTTCACGAGCATCGCGCCCGAGACGTTGAACCGCTCAGCGATTGTTGTGTTCATCTCTGCGTTGAGTTGCATCGACTCGCGAAACAGCTTCTGCAACGGAGGGCCGATTTTCCGCGCTGGGTAAATAAATGCAGGCAGAACGATTAGCGTCAAAAGAGTTAGCTGCCATTGCAAGGCGAGCATTATCGAAAGTGTCACAGCCAGAGAGATGCCGTTAGCTACCACCGTGCCGAGCGTGTTCGTGACCGCTTGCTGCGCGCCAACTACATCGTGATTCAGACGACTTTGCAATGCGCCGGTTTGGGTGCGAGTGAAGAAAGCGAGTGGAAGGCGTTGCACATGGTCAAACAGTGCGACCCGGAGGTTGTAGATCAAACCCTCACCGATTCTCGCGGAGAGCCAGCGTTGCACAAGGGACAAGATCGCGCTAGCGAATGCCAGTAGCACTGCGCCGACAGCGAGCCATGTGAGTAGACCCCGATCCTTCATTGGGATGGCCGTATCGATGAGAGAACGGAACAAGAGCGGCGGAATTGCCGAGGTGCCGGCGGCCACTACTACGCAGGCGACAAATCCAGTTACTGAGCGGCGAAAGGGCCTAACGGCACCTAAAACACGTAAGAGAACAGCGCGTTCGATCTTGCGCCCTCGCACTCCGTCGGCATCTCGGCGCAAACTCATCATTGTTTGGTGTGACTGCAAGTTCCGAACGGTACCGGCCGCGTGCGAAGATCGACCGATGACAACGCCAGAGACAGATCCAGCAGTCCGCCAAGAGATGATCATGACCGTGCGCAGGTTCATAGAGCGCGAGGTGATTCCTGTTGCGTCCTCTATGGAGCACGCGGACGAGTACCCAGAAGCCATCGTCGAGCAGATGAAAGCCATGGGTTTGTTTGGGATCACCATCCCAGAAGAGTTCGGTGGTCTCGGCCTCGATCTACTCACATATATAGGAGTTGTCGAGGAACTCGCATACGGCTGGATGTCGCTCTCTGGAGTCGTCAACACTCACACGATTGCGGCCCTCATCATCCGCGATCACGGAACGCTTGAGCAGAAGCAACGGTTGCTTCCACGTATGTGTACTGGCGAGTTGCGTGGCGGACTCTCATTGTCAGAGCCTGACGCCGGCACAGACACAGCCAACGTGCAGTGCCGTGCGGTGCTCGACGGTGAGGAATATGTCGTCAACGGGACGAAGGCATGGGTTACTAACGGTGAGCGCGCATCAATCCTGGCGCTCGCTGTCCGGACCCCCGAAGGAATCTCTTGTCTCATTGTCGAAAAAGAACCTGGCCCGGGTTTCGAAGGGATCTCGGTAAGTAAGAACATCGCCAAGCTTGGATACAAAGGCATCGAGACCGTCGAGATGAGTTACGCCGACCATCGGATTCCTGTGGCGAATCTCATCGGCGACGCTGGCAGGGGCCTCTCGTACATTCTTTCGGCGTTAGAGGTCGGTCGGATAAACATCGCGGCACGCGCAGTAGGGGTAGCGCGCGCGGCCTTCGACGCGTCACTTGCTTATGCCCAAGACAGGCACACCATGGGCAAGCCAATCGCTGAGCACCAAGCGATCCAGATGAAGCTTGCTGATATGGCGACCAAACTCGAAGCGGCACGCTTGTTGACCCATAGTGCGGCGGTCAAGAAGCAGAGCGGTGATCGTGCCGATGTCGAGGCGGGTATGGCCAAGCTTTTTGCGAGCGAGACAGCATTCGAACTTGCGACCGAGGCGATGCGTATCCATGCCGGCGTTGGCTACACGATGGACTTACCTGTAGAGCGCTATTTCAGAGACGCGCCTCTAATGATTATTGGAGAAGGCACGAACGAGGTACAAAGGCTCGTGATCGCTCGCGGCCTACTGCGGCGTGCGAAAGGCTGAAGCCTTGACGGTTAGGCATATGCAAGAGCAAAGGGGCAGAATCTAAAGCCATGACAGTTCACGAACGTCCATTCGGTAGGTACTACGAAGATTTCGAGATCGGCGATACCTACAAACATTGGCCAGGCAAGACAATCACAGAGGCCGACGACCACCTGTTCTGCATGATCACAATGAATCACCATCCACTCCACACCGATGCATATTTCGCGGAGACACAAACGCAATTCGGCAAGAACGTTGTGGTCGGTAACCTGGTCTATTCGCTTGTGCTCGGAATGAGCGTCGCCGACGTTTCTGGCGTTGCGATCGCCAACCTCGAGATCGAGACTCTCCAGCACAAACGGCCGACATTCCACGGCGACACGATCTACGCCGAAACCAACGTGCTCGCCAAGGTCGAAAGTGCTTCCAAGCCCGACCGCGGCATCGTGAGCGTCGAGACCTTCGGATACAACCAACGCGGCGAAGAGGTGTGTTACTTCAAACGCAAGGTGATGGTCCCGAAGCGTGAGTCAGCCAAACCGCGCCAACGGCCGTACTGAGATGTCAGCGATGATCGGCGGTCTTGCTCCAGACCAAGCAACGATGCGAACCGTGATGGGTCACTTCGCGACAGGCGTAGCGGTCATTACTGCAAGCGACGGCACGACACCGGTTGGCCTTGCCGCGAACTCGTTCACGAGTGTTTCGCTCGACCCGCCACTCGTGTTGTTCTGTGCCGCGCACACAAGCAGCACCTGGCCAGCGATCGAAGCAGCAGGCCATTACTGCGTGAACATCCTGGCCGAAGAAGCTGAACAGATAAGTCGGGTGTTTGCGTCGCCCGGCGATCGGTTCGCACAGATCGCATGGCACGCTGGCGTGACTGGAGCGCCGATACTCGACGACGCTCTTGCGTACATCGACTGCGAAATTCAAGATATTTACGAGGGCGGCGATCACGCGATTGTGGTTGGCAAAGTCATCGAACTCGGACATCGTGAACATGGCAAACCTCTCACTTTTTACCGAGGTGGTTACGGTCGTTACGACCAATAGCGAGAGCGAATGAACCTCGTCGCCGCAATTGCTTCAGGGCTGCTAAGCGGTGTATTCGCAGTCTCGGCGTGGCTGAAACTTCGAGATCGCGCGCAAGCGCGAGACGCGATGTCGACATTCGGATTTCCTGGCGCTACGGCCGACGCTGTCGCCTACATCGAAGGGTTCACTGCGCTCGGCCTTGTTGCCGAGCGACGCACCGCATGGTCTGCTTTGGTTGCGCTTGTATTGCTAATTGGCTTCACCGGCGTTCTCGCTTTGAAACTCGCGCGTGGCGATAGCACGCCGTGCCCGTGTTTTGGGGCAAATAGCGACGCCGCGACATCGACGAGCATTGTCCGAAACCTCGTGCTAATAGCGATGGCGGTGTTGGCTACATATCCGCGAGGGCAAGCATCACTTCTCGCCATCGCGGTCGCGGTGCTCGCAACAGGAGTCTTCTGGATCCGTCAACGCTGAGAACGGATGACTGACTCAATCGCGGTGATCGCGATGATTCCCGTCGTGGCGTACAGAGCTGAAGCGCCAGCGGCGATCAGAATCAACAACTGTGAGACACCAACGAGGCCAGCCGCCCACAACAGACTCGATGAGGCAACCAATACAACCGTGGCAACCGTCACGAGCCGAGATTTTGATTCGCTAACGGGCTTCGAACGTTTGACCAGGCGCGCGATCCAGTTGTCGAAGGGCCAGGCGAGGATCTCAGCTTGTGGTCCGACGGCTATGCCAACCCCGAGGGCGCAAGCGACGAACAGAGGGACCCAAGCGACATCGAAAACATAAGCAGCGATGAGCAATATCGCGCTTAGCCCTTGAGTAAAACGAAGTCGTTCCTCAGTTTGGGCAACTTGGCGCATCGACCGAACGCTAGTTGTAGGCAACGACAACCAGCCCTAGCCTGGATTTCACGCATAAGGGCCTACAAGTTGCTCCAGATTGGTGGAACTCGTGCCGACACCACCTTGATGTCTAAACGGCTAGGTCGTGAGGGGGATTCGCTCCTGCCTGCGACCACCACACCGAAATCAGAATTTCGCGCGGTCAACGAACCCGGGCTTGCGGCGCTAGGCAAGACCTCTGTAATTACTAGAGACGTTGATGTCGCGGTCCAGCGCGAGTCGACTCGCCAACGGAGGTTCCTGAGAATTCTGTATTGGCTGACTCCGGTCGGGGTCTGGCTCACCTACCGGGAAGCGACAGGGCAGTCGGCGTTGCCGTTCGAGTTCCGATACACAGATACCCAACAACAGCTAACACCAGCAGTCATTCTTGTAGCGATAGTCGGACTTGGCGTACTTCTCCCGTTGCTCCTTGCCGGGCGGTCTCCTCACGTGCGATACCAACCGTCAGAGATCACGGTCGGTCTCGATGACGTTGTGGGCTTAGGAGCCGTCAAGGACGAAGTAATAACGACACTGAACTTGTTTCTTGGATATCGGACGTTTAGGGACCGCATGGGCGGGAACCCTCGCAAAGCAATTCTGTTCGAGGGCCCTCCGGGGACAGGCAAGACGTATATGGCCAAGGCGATGGCGCGCGAAGCAGGCGTGCCGTTCTTGTTCGTGTCTGCATCAGCATTTCAGTCGATGTACTACGGACAGACGAACCGCAAGATTCGCTCGTTCTTCAAAAAGCTGCGACAGGTTGCGCGTGAAGAAGGTGGCGCAATCGGATTCATAGAAGAGTTCGACGCGATTGCTTCCGCTCGATCTGGAATGCGTTCGGTGCCAGTACCAAACAACACGCAGAACAGAGTTGACATCGAGCGCAGTGGCATAGGCGAAGGAATCAGCGGGGTAGTCAACGAACTACTCGTGCAGCTACAGTCGTTCGATTCAAAGACGCTCTCTTCTAGGGTGAAAAGCGCGTCGATCGATAAAGCCAACCAGTATTTGCGCCCAGAGAATCAATTGCGGAAACGGCCGAACGAAGACGCGAACATCCTTGTTATCGGTGCCACGAACCGCGCGTCCGACCTCGATCCAGCGCTTTTGCGACCGGGTCGGTTTGATCGTTCGATTCATTTTGATTTACCGAGTCGTTCAGGGCGACGGGAAATTGTCGACTACTACTTGGCCCGCAAGGCCCACAGCCCAGAACTCGATCGCGAAGAACGTCGATCTCAACTTGCTGGCATGACCATCGGATACTCCCCCGTGCGCATCGAGCATCTGTTTGACGAGGCGCTCGTTTGGGCGTTGCGCGATGGTCGTGGCGAAATGAGTTGGGCCGATGTCGAACAGGCAAAGCTGACCGATGAAATTGGTCTGAAGCAACCAGTCGAATACACCAACGAAGAAAAGCTGACCATCTCTACCCACGAAGCTGGGCACGCCGTCGTGGCTCACTTGCAGGGAAGCGATACTCGCAAGCTTGACGTGCTTTCCATCATCAAGCGACGCGACGCACTTGGGTTGCTGGCTCACTCAGACACAGAAGAACGTTGGACGCGGACGCGTTCGGAGTTGCTTGTCGCGATCCAGATCGCGTTTGGCGGCATGGTCGCAGAGGAACTCTTCTTCGGTGAAGCAGGGACAGGTCCTTCGTCCGATCTGGCGCACGCCACGACGATCGTGGCCCAAATGGTCGGCACTTACGGCATGGCGGGGTCACTCGTGAGTTTCGAAGCCATCGAAAGTGGCCCGTACAGGACGGGAATCGTCGCGAAGGTGTTGTCTGATGACGACGCGCGGGCGGCAGTTCACCGAATACTCGATCAACAAAAATCTGAAACTCGCAGGGTCCTCGATGAAAATCGCCACCTCGTGATCGCACTTAGAGACGCGCTTTTAGAGCACGACGAAATTGATGGCGACCAAATTCTTTCGGTTATTCAGTCGGCCGATCCAGGGCGGTAGTGGAGCAGAAGCAGGTCGTAGGACAGCTTCGCGACGCCAGCGGCGATGAGCGGCCAGCCAAAGTTTGAGCTAGCGAGCATCCAGCCAGCGAGGGCCGGGGTCGCTGCTGTAGCGAGGCTTCTAGGGACGTTCGTGATGCTCGCAGCGGCGGCGCGTTCTGGCGGAGTGACGAGGCTCATCACAAGCGCTTGACGCGCTGGGATATCCATCGAACTAAGCGAGGCTCGGAGCAATAGGAGCGCGACAGCGAGGCCAGCGTTCGGCGCGATGCCAGCGAGCACGAGGAAAATGTTCGCAGGGATATGCGTGAACACCATCGTGTTCACCAGTCCGAAGCGCTTCGATACCGCAGCGGAAGCTAATTGCGAGAAAGACGAGAGCAGCGCCGTGGCGGCGAGTGTTGCTCCGATCGCACCAGCGTCAAGTCCGAAGCGTTGATGCAAGTACAAGACGAGGATTGCGTGGATCGCAAGGCCACCTCCTGCTGAATCCAGAGAAAACAGTGCTGCTAGTCGGAGTACGACCGCGCGCGATTCGCGAAGTGGAACCCGCGCAGTTGCGGCGTGCGGAGCTGGTGCCATTGTGCGGTAGGCGAGAGCTGAGCCAATCGCGGCTGCTATGTAGATCGCGAACGACGCGCGTTCGGTAGTGAGAAGGTTCCAGCCATAGCGCGAAGAAAGTTTGCTCGGTAGTGGCGAAGCGAGTGCTCCGAGTGCCGCTCCGAATCCACCTGCGAGGTTGTAGATCGCGAAACGCTTCGGCCTGCCTTCTTCGTCGGTACGGTCAGCTATGGCTGCCTGTTCAATCGGCAACACGAGACTGACGTCGCCTGCCGACGGGTTGAGGGTTCCCAGCACGGCAACTATTAGGAGCGGCCAGAAAAGTGAAATTCCTGCGAAGCCGAGTCCCGTAGCCGCCATCAATACGCAGGTGCCGAGGAGTACACGGCGAGGATCGAGGTGCCCCCATCGCAGGCCGGACACCAATGTCAAAGCCGCAGAGCCAAGGAGCGTTCCAGTGACAATCATTCCCACCTGCAGAGCAGTGAAACCAAGGTGGGTGAGGTACTGGGCCAACAACGCGCTCGCGAATCCGTCGGCGACCCCACGGATCGCGCGAGCGATGATGATCGGACCAGTAGCGAAATGATGAGTCAACTGAGGCCTAGCGTCGTGGTTCGTGACCCGAAATGCTAAGCCGACAGAAGCCGAGGCTGTACCGACTTTTGGGGCGCGTGTCGTGATTGTCGAATCAGCCGACACGCCTAGCGGGTCCGAAGTCGCTCGATCGTCGTCTGGCAATGGAGTTGTAGCGATTCTTGTAGGTCAAGATGCTGCCAAGCTTGGGTTGCTAGCGGCGGAGTTGACCGAAATTCGCAACAGGTGCGCGGTATTCGTCGGTGACACGGAATTCGACGAAGATCGTGGCGCTCTCGCGGCGATGGTGCAAGAACTCTTCGGGTCGCAAGAATAGGTATCGGTAATCTCGGGTCTCCCGAAAACTTTCGCCTAGGCCCACGGAGCTGACGCGTGGCCGACAACTCCACCTACCGCGATGAACTAGCGCCGATGAGTCGCGCCGAGCGACGCGCCGGTACGCGCTTAATCCTTTCGGCAGTTGGTCTCCACAAGAAATGGGTCGCTGTCGGTGTAGCTGCAGGGCTCATCTGGACACTCGCACGTGTATCTGTACCGAAGATCACGGGTAAGGCGATCGACTTCGGAGTAACGAATGACTCGGACAGCCAGCTACCGAAGTGGGTTGGATTCTTGCTCGCCGCCGGTCTCGTGCAGGCAATTTTCACTGGTGTGCGTAGGTACGCGGCGTTCCGCCTCGCGTTGCGAGTCGAAACGGATCTGCGTATGCGACTTGTCGCACACCTTCAGCGACTGCATTTCGGCTTCCATGACGAGGCACAGACCGGGCAACTGATGGCACGCGCCAACAGCGATATCGCGCAAGTGCAGAACGTCGTCCTGCTGATGCCGTTGACAATCGCTAGCACGCTCACGATGATCGCGGTCGCGGGTGTTTTGCTAGCGCGCGATCCATTGCTCGCCGTATTTGCTTTATCAACGCTGCCGATGTTGCAGATTGCTGCTATGCGGTTCTCTCACAAGATGTTTCCTATCGGACTCGCCCAGCAAGAAAAACTCGCGGATTTATCGGCGATAGTCGAAGAGAGCATCACGGGTATCCGGGTCGTGAAGGGTTTTGGCGCCGAACGTCGACAGACCTCGCGACTAGATGCAGAAGCTGAGGCCGTATTTGATCGGTCGTTGCAGGCTGCTTATCTGCGCGCCTGGTTCCTTCCCCTGATCGACTTGTTACCGACGATCGGACTGATCGGCACGCTCTGGTACGGGGGACATCAGGTAATCGCTGGTCACTTGAGCGTGGGCGACATTGTCGCAGCGAATTTCTACGTGCTGATGCTCATTTGGCCACTGCGGATGTTGGGGATGCTGTTGGGTCAAATCCCGCGCGCTGTCGGTGCCGCAAGTCGCATTCGCGAAGTGCTGAAAACCGACCCAGTGATAGCCGACCGGCCCGGTGCGAATCCGCTTGCTGCTGGGCCAGGCGAAGTCCGTTTTGAAAACGTCTCTTTCGCGTACGGAAGTGCGGGTCTGGTGCTCGACGGATTGGACCTCACGATCCGTGGTGGCGAGTCTGTTGCGCTTGTCGGCGCGACTGCTAGCGGCAAGACAACTGTCGCGCGACTGTTGCCTCGATTCTATGAAATCGACACTGGACGCGTGTTGATTGATGGCGTCGATGTGCGTGACTTGCGCTTGCACGCACTTAGGACAGCCGTCGGAATCGTTTTCGAAGACACGTTCCTGTTTTCGGTGTCTGTGCGCGACAACATCGCGTTCGCTAAACCGGATGCTCCAATCGAGGCAGTGCGAAGTGCCGCTGTACTTGCGGGCGCGGATGAGTTCGTAGCCACCTTGCCCGATGGCTACGACACTCTCGTCGGCCAGCATGGATACACGCTGTCGGGTGGCCAGAGGCAACGTTTGGCGATAGCTAGGGCGGTATTGGCAGATCCGAAGGTACTGATTCTGGACGACGCGACATCGTCAGTTGATCCAAGCAAAGAGCACGAGATTCGCGCTGCACTTGAGCAAGTGATGAAGGGCCGCACCACGATCGTGATTGCGCACCGTCCAGCCACGATTGCATTAGCGGATCGGGTAGTGCTGCTCGACGGCGGTCGAGTCGTAGCCGAAGGTACCCATCTTGAGCTGCTTGCGACGAGCGAACGATACCGCGAAGTCCTCGCAAGCTCAGAGGACATGCCGGCATGAGAGGTCAGGGCGCATGGAACGACCTCGTTCCAGCAGATGACATGTCCCGCCGCGAAGCCAAGCGCGTAATTCGGCGTCTTTGGCGCATGCTCGGACCGTGGCACCGCGGAATCGTGTACGCATCGGCTGTAGTCGTCGTGCAGGTCGCAGCGTTAGTCGCTGGGCCTTCGCTCGTGCGCTATGGCATCGACGCGGGCATTCAAGTGGACGACAAGGGCGCTCTCAATCTTGCTGTAGTGATGTACATCGGGGTCGCTCTACTGAGCCTCGTTCTAGGTCGCGCGGTTACGCGAATGGTGGCACGGCTCGGCGAGAGTTTCTTGCAATGGTTGCGAACTCACGTTTTTCGGCATCTCATGAGTTTGTCGATGGATTTCTTCGAGAAAGAGAAAACCGGTCGGCTAGTCGCTCGAATGACGTCTGATATCGACGCGTTGCAGGAACTGATTAGTCAAGGTCTCGTCCTGATGGTTCAAAATGTGTTGCTCTTTGTCGGAACCGCGGTTGTTATAACAGTCATTAGTCCGTTGTTGGCGCTTGTAACGCTCGCCATCGTCCCTCCTGTTTATTTTGCTAGTCGTTGGTTCCGCAGGGTTTCGAACGTTGCCTATTTAGAGGTGCGTGATCGGATCTCGACGAACATGAGCACGCTGCAAGAAAGCCTCGAAGGCATTCGAGTCGTTCAGGCGTTCGCACGCGAGAAGCATGCTTCCGACCGTTTCAGCGAGACGAACGAGGCTCAATTTGAGGCGAATCTATCGACAGTCAGCATTTCGGCGAAGTACTTCCCGGCCGTTGAGATGTCTGGCGTCGTTGGGACCGCAGTGATCATCGGTGTCGGCGGTTGGATGGTGCATGCTGAAGCGGCCACGATCGGAACGGTCGCAGCATTTGTGCTTTATCTGAACAACCTGTTTGAACCAATCCAACAACTGAGCCAGTTTTACAACACTGTTCAGTCTGGTGGCGCTGCGCTTAACAAACTGTTTGGCTTGCTCGATACGGGGCCTTCGGTATCTGAGCGACCGGGAGCGTTCGATATCGCGCCCAGCGCAGTTGACATCGTCGTGAATTGCGTCAGTTTCGCGTATCTAGACGACGTCGTGCTCGACAACGTCTCGATGACTATCCATGCTGGCGAACGCGTTGCGCTCGTCGGCCCTACCGGCGCTGGCAAGAGCACACTCGCAAAGCTGTTGGCGCGTTTTTATGATCCATCCTCTGGCTCCGTGAGCATCGGTGGAGCTGATCTGCGCGCCATCACGCTCGATTCGTTGCGGCGACGCATGTGTTTTGTCCCGCAGGAGGGCTATCTGTTCGCCGGGACTCTGCGCGAGAACGTACGAATCGGCCGGCCCGAAGCAAGTGACGTAGAGGTCGAAGACGCGATGCGCGCACTCGGAGTCTTGGAACACTTCGCTGCGTTCCCAGGCGGACTCGATACCGAAGTGCGCGAAGGCGGTTCGCGGTTGTCAGCTGGCGAACGGCAACTAATGTCGCTAGCACGTGCTGCGCTCGCCGACCCAGCGATCCTCATTCTTGACGAAGCGACATCGAACCTCGACCCAGGTACCGAACAGTCCGTCGAACAGGCACTCGAAGCCCTTATGCACGGTCGTACTGTGGTTGTTGTAGCTCATCGGCTTTCTACTGCTGAACGCGCTGACCGAGTTGCCGTAATCGACGGCGGTCGACTCGTCGAGTACGGAACGCACGCCGATCTCGTCGGCGCCGGTGGGCGATATGCATCGTTGTTTGCTGCCTGGGTAGTCCACAGGCCATAAATATCTGCGTTCCGACGCCCTCGGTACTTAGGTACCTCAACTTCTCGTGGTTCAGGCCGAACTGGAAGCTTGCGGGAGAAGTCAGAAGACAGCAGTCTCCCGTTTGCGAATCGCGATGCAGGCACCTTTGAGGAGGCAGTTGTGGATGAAGGAATGGACGAACTCCTAGCTGAGTTCTTGGTAGAGAGTTTCGAGAACCTTGACCAACTTGATCAGGACCTGATCACGCTCGAGCAGTCACCGGACGACCTAGGCGTGTTGCAGAGCATCTTCCGCACCATCCACACAATCAAGGGCACCTGTGGATTCCTCGGATTTTCAAAACTCGAACGCATTAGTCACGTCGGCGAAAGTCTGTTGTCATTGTTGCGCGACGGCGTCGCGACAGTCGACCAAGAAATCGCTAGTGCGCTGCTCGCTATGACGACGGCCGTTCGAGCGATCCTCGTCGCGATCGAAAACACCACGGGCGAAGGCGACTTCGAATATCTCGACCTCGTCGGCGAACTCACTCGGTTAGAGGAAAGGGCGCGCAACGCCGACGTGGGCGCGGAAGACCTTAGTGATGTAGAAACGCCGGACGGGGCGCGAGTAGGCGAACTCCTGGTGCTCGGGGGTGCGGCGAGCGAAGTAGATGTTGCTATCGGCCTAATACAACAGCAAGACGGTGGTGACGAGAGGCGGATCGGCGAGATTCTCACCGAAGCATCAGCTACCTCTGCAGACAAGGTCGCCGAAGCCGTCGCGCTTCAAGGCGATGCTAAGAGCGCAGTAGCTGACAGCACCATAAGGGTTGATGTCGGATTGCTCGATGAATTAATGACGCTGGTCGGAGAACTAGTTCTCGCCCGCAATCAGATCTTGCAGTTAGCCGGGGATACCCAAGGCGATCCGGTCTTCGTACAAACGACGCAACGACTCAACGTGATTACGACTGAGTTGCAAGTTGGTGTGATGAAAACCCGCATGCAACCTGTCGGCAATGTCTGGAACAAGTTTCCGCGGGTAGTGCGTGATCTCGCGACCCAGTGCGGCAAGCAAGTTCGCATCGAGATGGATGGAAAAGACACCGAACTTGACAAGACCATCATCGAGGCGATTAAAGATCCGCTCACGCACCTGATTCGCAACTCGATCGACCACGGCATCGAGATGCCGGATGTTCGCAAGGCGTGTGGCAAACCAGAAAATGGAACCGTGTTTCTCCGTGCGTACCACGAAGGCGGGCAGGTCAATATCGAAATTAGCGACGACGGTGCAGGCATCGACGTAGCGCGAGTTAAGTCGTTGGCTCTAGGTCGCGGCCTAATCACTACTGAACAAGCCGACAAGATGAGCGACCGCGAAGTCGTCAATCTGATCTTTCTGGCTGGCTTCTCGACGGCGGAGCAGGTGAGCAAGATTTCTGGTCGCGGTGTCGGCATGGATGTCGTGCGGACGAATATCGAACGCATCGGCGGTCAGATTGAATTGCAGAATCGACCGCGTGCTGGCACGACAGTCAAGGTAAAAATTCCTCTGACGTTGGCGATAATTCCAGCACTCGTTGTGACCTGTGGTGGAGAAAAGTTCGCGATACCGCAGGTGAGTCTTCTGGAACTCGTAGGCCTCGATGGCGATGCACGCAGGAACTCCATCGAGAATGTCCACGGAGTACCGGTCTACCGCTTGCGTGGAAACATTCTTCCCATAGTCAACCTGCACGAACAACTGAGCATTGAGGCATCTACCGACCGGCATTCGGTAACGATCGTTGTGCTGCGCGCAGACGACCATGAGTTCGGTCTCATCGTCGATGAGGTCAACGACACAGAAGAAATTGTTGTCAAGCCACTTGCTACTCAGCTAAAAAATATGAACTCGTACTCTGGCTGCACGATTATGGGAGACGGGAAGGTTGCTCTCATACTCGATGTCACGGGAATCGCTCAGCGATCAAGAGTCCTGAGCGCTACAGGCGAACACTCAAATTCGACCAACGACACAGAGTCGGTCGACGCGGTCATCGAAAAGGAATCGTTGCTCGTACTTCAGGTAGGAAGCAACGGTCGCGCAGCGCTACCGCTCGCAGTAGTCGATCGCCTAGAAGAGTTCCAGAGGTCATCCATCGAACACGCGGCGGGTAGGGAAGTCGTGCAGTATCGCGGCTCGATAATGCCGCTCGTAGACGTCTGCGGAGCGCTCGGTTATTCCTCGGTGTACGAGAGCGAATCCGATCAAGTTCAGGTTGTCGTGTTCTCTCATGGGGGGCGGATGGTCGGACTCGTAGTCGAACGGATCATCGACATCGTCCAGGAGACCTTCGCCTCCGAAACGGTCGATAGCCGCTTCGGCATGATCGGCAACACTGTGCTGCAAGGCCTTGTCACCGATTTGGTAGATGTGCACGAGGTGATTCGGTCAATGATTCCGGAGTTCTTCACAACACAAACAGATTCCATCGAGACCGGGAGATACAGCCATGTCTGAACCACGCCAATTCTGCACGATGCATCTCGGAGAACACCTTTTTGGTGTTGCGGTGATGCGGATCCAAGAGGTCATTTCGTATCAGGAAATGACTGTCGTGCCACTCGCTCCACGCGTGATCGGTGGTCTTATCAATCTCCGCGGTCAGATCGTGACAGCTATAGACCTGCGTGCGCGTCTAGGGATGCCGCCGCAAGAAAAGGGTGCACTGCCAATGAATGTCGTAGTGCAGGCACCGGGTGGTGCCGTGAGCTTGCTCGTGGATCAGATCGGCGATGTCGTCGACGTCGACGAAGAGATTTTCGAGAATCCGCCAGAGACGCTGACCGGAGTTGCTCGCGAACTAATTCGCGGTGTCTACAAGTTCGAAGAGTCGCTCTTGCTTGAGCTTGACATCGACAAGACAATCGAGATTGTCGCAGCCGAATTGGCTAACGCCTAATCGCTGAGCGACTCGCAACGAAGACTGCGAGTTGAGTCCTGTTGTCGAGTCCGAGGTTCGCGAGAATCGCACTCAGCTGATTCTTCACGGTCTGGGTAGCTAGTCCAATCTCTTTTGCGATCGCATCGTTGCTCGCGCCAGTACCTACGAGTTCCGCGATTTCATGCTGTCTTGGACTCAGGGTTCCGTATCGCTCTACGAGGGCTTGGTCGGGCACCGGCGATAGCCGCGAGCCGAGCCGCGCAAGGGAAGCGCCACTAAGTAACGAAACATCGTTGTTGAGCTTCGTTACAACGTCTCGTAATTCTGAAATCGGTACATCCTCGGCGCACAGATAAGCCGCGCCCGCGTCGATGGCGGCGATTAGGTCTTGGCGCGTTGGGCTGGCAAACAAGATGCAAGTCCGTGTACCAGGGAGTGTGCCTCGCAGAGCTCTGCAGAGTTCTAATCCGGAACCATCACGAAGGATGGATCTCACGATCGTCACAGTCGGATTGGCCGTGACTAGTCGGGCCTTGGCCTCTGCGACTGATGTGTACTCGCCGACGATCGGAACTCCGAGCGAAGCACTAAGCCCGGCTCGAATAAGTGGTCGATCGTCGACGACGGCGATACGCGCTCGCACCCGTCCAGTCTTGCGCGGCTGTCGGCATAGGTTGGGAATCAAATTCTCAAATCAGGAGCCAAGAGATGAAGTTCGCCTTGTTTTACGAGATCCCTGTCACGCGCCCTTTTACGAAGGAAAAGGAACGCGCGGCGTATCAGAACACGCTAGAAGAAGCGATTTTTGCAGAGGAAATGGGCTGGCACGCATTCTGGACTGTGGAGCATCACTTCTTAGAGGAGTACTCACATTGCTCGAATCCCGAGGTTCTCTATGGTGCAATTGCCTCGCGGACGGAGCGGATACGCCTTGGTTACGGCGTGCGCCTCATGCCAGCTCCGTATAACCACCCGGTGCGGTCGGCCGAGTCTGCAGCGGTTCTCGACCTCATTAGTAATGGCCGCGTCGACTTTGGGACTGGGCGGAGTGCGACTCGCATAGAACTCGAAGGGTTCGGGATCGACCCCGCAGACACGCGCAGTATGTGGCTTGAAGCGATGGAGCACATAGTCGATTGCTGGACGAACGAGTACAGCGAGTTTGACGGCAAGCACTGGCAGATGCCACGTCGGCGAGTGCAACCGAAGCCGCTGCAGGACCCGCATCCGCCGATATACGGCGCGACGACTAGCGATGAAGGACACGTACAAGTTGGCGAGCTCGGACTCGGACTGTGTTCCTTCGCAGTCGGGGTGCCTCCGGAGGAAATCGGACGCAAGATCGCCCTTTACCGTGCAGCGATTGCAGGTTGCAAAGACCCGTTAGGCAGGTTCGTAAATAATTCGGCGGCGACCTTCACGATGATGAACGTCGCTCCAACAGAACAAGAGGCCCGCGACGTTGCCACCGAAAGCTTCGAGTGGTATCCGAAGCGTGGCGCAAGAATGATCGGTGAAGTTGCCGGTTGGATGGAAGAACGCAAGCAGGAACTTGGCAACTATCACTACGCAGCGGACATGAAACAGCACGACGAAGATGGGTCGCTCGACCTTCTCACAATGGACATCCTCATGGACATGAACGCGTGTGTATGTGGCACGCCGGAGCAGGCAATAGAACAATGCAAGCGTTACGAGGATGCAGGTATCGACCTGTTGCTCTGTCTAGTGAACCCGTTCGATATCGCTCATGACAAGGTGATGCAAACGATCGAACTCGTCGGAAAGCATGTCATTCCAGAGTTTTCGTAAACCATCGCCCGCAGCGAACTATCTGGCGTGGCAACCAGCAAAGTGGTCGTTCACGATGCCCATCGCCTGCATCGCCGCGTGCATCGTTGTCGGTCCTACAAAACGAAAGCCGAGCTGCTTCAACCTCTTTGACAGTGCAATCGATTCGGGTGTCTTTGCCGCGATGTCCGAGAAGCTCTCAGGCGCGGCATTCCTCGGGGTTGGTTCGTAACTCCAGACCAAATCACTCAGCGACTCATGGTTATCGAGCATCGCGACCACTGCACGTGCGTTCGCGACAGTTGCCTCGATCTTGCCACGATGCCTCACGATTCCGGCATCACCCAACAACGCTTGAATATCAGTCTCGGTGAACTGCGCCACCTTCGCAGGGTCGAATCCTAGAAAAGCCGACCGAAAGTTTGCGCGCTTGCGGAGAATTGTGAGCCAGGATAAGCCAGCCTGAAAACCTTCTAGACAGAGCCTCTCGAACACACCTTCGTCTCCGCGAACTGGTTTTCCCCACTCGTTGTCGTGATACTCGATGTAGTCATCGGTGCTAGTCGCCCAGCTGCAACGCATTTTCCCATCGGTTCCGACTGCTAACGCCTCGGTCATCGTGCGAGCCTCGCGCATCAGCGCTCCCTACGCTCTAACAAATGACAGAAGAATTGGAAGCACGTATCGAACTAGCCGCCGCGATGAGGGTACTGAACCATACGTTTGTCGCCCACGCAAGCGATTCGGCGACGCTCAAGAAGCTCGCAGGGGACTTGCGTGACGCCGTAGCGACTATCTCGAATGGCCCGCGTCGTGACCGCCTCGCGTTGATGCGCGCTGCCCGACATGCAGCCATCGAAGCGGCTGGCGGCGAAGAAGTTGCATTTGTTGGAGAGAGTGCTGAATCGGGGTTTTCCGACAGGGCGGTGGCAGGAATAGCAAACCCGACGAGTATCGAATTTGATGTCGACTATGAGACAGACGAAGTGGTGGCGAGGTTCACTCTCGGGCGCGCGTTCGAAGGTGCGCCGGGGCGAGCACATGGCGGCATGGTTGCCGCGGCTTTCGATGATGTGACTGGCTGGGTAATCGCCCATATCCAAGAACCGGCATTTACGGGAGAGCTGACGGTCAGATTTGTTGGTCCTATACCTGTTGACACCGAGTTGACGGTGCGTGCTCGCCTAGAGAGTCGCGAACGCCGCAAGCTTTTCATAACAGGTGAGTTGACAGCCGACGGCGTAGTCGTTGCTACTTGCAAAGCCATTTACATCACAGTCGATCCCACCATCTTCGCGGGAGCAGGAGACTCTCGTTGACGAACGAGCTGAAGCTCGTCACTTGGAATGTGCTTGCGGCGCCATGGGCATCGCCGATCTGGTATCCGGCAGAGATGGACTCCACCGTGCTCGATCGTCAGACGAGGACGGCGCTTGTTGCGAAGGCGTTGCGCAATTTCGACCCCGATGTGATCTGTTTGCAAGAGACGACCCCACCAGATCTCGCGTACATCCTTCGGGCACTTGGTGAGGGGTACGCATTTCATTTCGCTTCTAATTCAAAGGAGCTTTGGGCAAACTGGGGCGCGTCGGAAACGCCTTGGGAACCGAACGGCACTGCGGTCATTCTTCGAAGCGATCGGTTCATCGAGAGCGCAAGCGGCGAGATCGAACTTGGACCGCACGGCAATGTCGCGACTTGGGTCCGACTTGTTGATGTATCGAACGGCAAACAAATTCAAATCGTGAGCGCGCACCTCGACTCCGATGACGACGACCGCCGCAGGTCAGAGTTGCCAGCGTTGTTTGACGCGATCTCGACTTCGGGAGCGGTAGTTATCGCGGGTGATTACAACGAAGACACCATCTCTACTGGTTTCGGCGAACCATTCTTTGAACGTGGTTTCGCAGACGTATTTGCACTGTTAGACAATCGCCTTCCGACCCATCCATATTTTCGGCCCGGTGACGATTTGGCCGACCGTGCGACCATCGACCACATCCTTGTACGAGAAGTACATGCGGTGACGTGCGATGTAATCGACGTTGGAATCTGGTCGCTTGAGCCTGCCGAAAAACGGATGGAGGAGTTGCTCCGACGAACTGGGTCCGACCACCTCGCACTCACCGTTTCGTTAACCCTCTAGAAGGACCTCGGCGCTCGGAATAGTCGACTCTGCGTGCCTACGTTCTGCTTGCGTTGCCCGCGATGCTCGAAACGAGTCGGCGACAAAGATTAGAATCGCGATCCATACGAGTCCGAACCCCGCATATCGCAACCCCGACATCTGCTCTTTATAGAAGTAGGCGCCGAGCACGAAGTTGACAAACGGTGCCGCATATTGCATCGGGCCAAGGACTGTGAAAGGCACTCTCGGTGCTGCGAACGCGAAAATTAAAAGCGGGATCGCGGTGACTGCACCCGTTCCGACGACGAGCGCGAGTTGAAGTCCTGATGCGTGGTCGATGATTGAGTCTTTGCCTGACTCGACGAACGCCGTTACGACAAGAGCAATCGGCAACAAGACGAGGGTCTCCGCTGTGAGACTTTCGATCGGTAGGAGTGCGACCGTCCGTTTGATCAGACCGTAGAAACCCCACGAAAAACTGAGCAAGATTGCGACGATAGGGAATTTGCCAGCTTCGATCGTGAGCAAAGCCACCGCCCCAGTCGCGAAGGCCAACGCGATTGCTTGGTTGCGGCGCAGATGTTCATGGAACACCAGAACGCCGAGAGCGACAGTGACTAGTGGCGAGATGAAGTAGCCAAGCGCGGTTTCTACAACGTGGTCGTGCGTGACGGCCCAGACATATGTGCTCCAGTTGACGGTCAGCAACAGTGATGCGGTCACCACTCGCTTGAGTACTGCCGCGCTACTCACGGCTGCCCTGAGGGGTTGCCAGTGGCGTTGCGCCGTGACGATTATCGCGAGCAGAACCGATGCCCAAACGATGCGTTCGCCGACTAGCCCGACGGGCGAGAGCCCGTGAAGTTCGTGCCAGTACGCGGTTAGAAACCCCCACATCACGTAAGCGCTGAGCCCAGCGGCTGCTCCACGCCTGTCGACTTGCATCGGTTGAAGCTAGATGCAACTCGGCGTTATCGGCAGACCGGGACGACTCAAGGTCTGAAGCGTGCTAACCAATAGCGATGCGCGTAGATGTGATGACAGGTGGACAATCATTGGTGCGAGCACAACAACTCGCTCGGGATGCAGCTAGTGCAGGGTTCGCCGGTCTTGTGATTACCGAAGCCGGTCGCACGGCGTATCTGCAATGTGCCGCCGTTGCGTTAGCCGACGTAGATATCGACATCCTCACCGGGATCGCCGTGGCATTTCCTCGCAGTCCGATGGTTACGGCTACGACCGCGTGGGAGCTAGCGGAAGCTTCTAAGGGGCGCTTCCGACTTGGAATTGGTACTCAGGTTCGGGCGCACATCGAGCGACGGTACGGATCCGAGTTCTCATCGCCAGGCCGGCGGCTCGAAGAATATGTGCGCGCGGTGCGAGCCTGTTTTGCTGGTTTCCGAGGCGAGTCTCTCGCGTTCGAGGGCGAGTTCACAAAGCTTTCGTTGCTGCCTGCGATGTGGTCGCCGGGCAAGATCGACCAACCCGATCCGCCGATAGACATCGCTGCTGTGAATCCTTGGATGTTGCGTGCTGCGGGGCGAGTTGCTGATGGCGTGCATATTCACCCGCTCAATCACCCTGGCTACTTGAACGATGTAGCGCGCCCAAATATCGCGCTCGGCAGTGCTGAGGCTGGGCGCTCTGCAAATTCGGTCCGACTTATCGTTCCGTTGTTCACAGTTGCTGGTGACACAGACGCGGAGCGTGCTCCGTGGAGACAAATGGCTCGCACCCAAGTGGCTTTTTATGGTTCAACTCCTAACTATGCGTTCATGTTCGATCTTCTAGGACGTCCTGGTACTACCGACGCTCTACGCGATCGTCAGAAGGCTGGTGATCTCGCAGGGATGACAGCCGTAATTGATGACGAGATTCTTGAAGCGTTCATCGTCGAAGGAACGTGGGCGCAGATGCCAACCAAGATCGCTGATCGGTTTGGCGGCATCGCTAATCGAGTCGTGTTCTATGCCGGTGGCATGGCCTATGGCACCGACCGTGAACATTTTGACAAACTGGGAGCTGTCGCCCGCGAACTCGCGGAAGCCTGAGAGGAAGAAGATGACATACAACCAATTAGGACGCATAGTTCACGATGCCGACGCTCACATCATGGAGACGCCTACCTGGTTGCGCGACTACGCCGATGCGGGAATACGCGACCAGATAGAACCGCTCGATTTCGGTGGTGGTGCCGAGCTAAAGCAGACCGGCGATGTCGATGCACAGTTATCGGACTTGCGCGGAGCGTTCGAAAATCTCAGCGCCAAACATGCGAGCGATGAATACCGCTCCTCAGAGGCCGCGGAAATCATGGCGCGAAAAAACTTTGCAGCAACGGGTGGCTTCGTCGCTAGCGATCGCCCACGAGCGCTCGACCTGTTGGGGTTTTCTAGCCAACTCATGTTCAACACGTTCCATAATCGTCGTCTGCGAAACTGGGAACACTCTGGCGACCTCGACCTCGCCTACGGCGTCGCTACTGCACACAATCGTGGAATGGTCGAGTTCTGTTCGGTCGACAAGCGGCTTCTTCCGACTTGTTATGTGCCGCTTGCCGATTTCGATCGTGCAGTACAGGCCACTGACGAAGCAATTGCGATGGGAGCGGCGGCGCTCCTTATAGCAAGTGGGTGTCCGGCGAAGCACAGTCCGTCGCACCGTGGTCTCGACCCTGTCTGGGCGCGAGCGCAAGACGCCGACCTCCCGATCGTGTTCCATGTCGGCGGTACAGGCGACCTCGTGGACCATAACTATTTCCTAAATGGTCTGCCGATCCCACCCGATTTTCATGGTGGCGAAGAGAACTTTCGGTCGGTCGACTACATGGCCATTCCTGGTCCACCGATGCAGACGATCGCGACGATGTTGTTCGACGGCGTTTTCGACAGATTCCCGCGCTTGCGCATCGGAGTTGTCGAGCAGGGCGCGATCTGGGTTCCTAGTTGGATGCGCCAAATGGAGAGTGCCTTCGATGCGTTCACCAAGCACGAAGAACGTGTGCGCGACCTAAAGATGCGTCCGAGTGAGTATGTGCAACGGTCGATGAAATTCACTCCGTATCCGACCGAGGATGTCGGTTGGATAGTCGAACAGGCGGGTGCTGGCGTAGCGATGTTCAACTCTGATTATCCGCATGTCGAAGGTGGGCGCAGGCCGATCGAACGTTTCGAAAAGAGTCTCGGCGATGCATCGGAAGACGTACGGCAACGCTTCTATTGCGACAACTTCCTCGAACTTATGGGCGCGACCAGTCTCGGTTAACTGACGAAGGCGGGAACACAAACTCAGGGCTAGGGCGCCATCCGGTAGCGCGCAAGTCTTCGTTGACGTGTGGCATGTTCAAGAGGTCTTCGTCGTAGTCGAACTTGTTGTTGCCCGCGTATCTGAGCGTCGAGATTCCAGATTGCGTCGGCCGGTTGCCGTCGGGTCCAGCAGGAAGTATTTGGGTCCATTTCACGAGCAGAATGTCGTCGCCCATAATCGCCCAACCTTCGATGGGGAAATCCCAATCCTCGAGGCCACGCATCGACTCATCCCAGAAGTGCATGATTGCTTCGATGCCTTCGACTCGACCCCAGGCCGGATCGATGTACACGGCATCGTCTGTGAAATGCGCTTTAAGCGCGTCCCAATTTTGTTCGCCTCGCTCGATGGCTTCGCGCGTGGCGATGTAGGAACGAGCGGCTGCTTCGACTTCGGATCTTGGAAATGTCATCTTCATCCCTTGTTGAGTTCGAGTGCTGATGGCCAGCGGCCGACACCACCGTTTTCGAGAACCATTCCTGTCATGTTGCGATCTGCGTGACGCGCTCGCCATGTGAGCATTTCTTGTGCGACGGCGAGAACTCGCTCGGGGTCCGCCACCTGTGTGTGCCATGTTGGGTCGGCTGCAAGGTCGTAGCACAAGTAGGAACCGTCACCGAAGTGGACGTAGGCGGTGTCCTTGTTGCGAAGCACGCTGAGTTGCATGTTCTCGGCGCGCCGATCCCATGGCCATTCGCCTGCGCCTCTGAGTGCAATTATCCAGGTACGCCAGTCGAACTCGTAGTGAGCAGCGTCGCGCCACCATGGTGGCGTTTCGCCGAGCAGAAATGACGTGAGTGGCATGCCATCGCACTGCGCTGGCACGGGTATTTCGAGCGCGTCGCAAAGCGTCGGGAAAATATCGACGTTTTCTGTGAACTCTTCGATAACCGTCCCTCCGAGCGCACCGGGACGTGGATCGCGAATCAGGCACAAGATTCGATATGAGTCTTCGAAGTGACCGAGCTTTTGTTGCAGGCCTTGGTTGCCAAGCTGCTCGCCGTGATCTGAAGTGACAATCACAAAGGTGTCGTCCCATTGCCCGGTGTCTTCGAGATGAGCGCGGATGCGGCCGAACTGTTCGTCGACGTCGCCAATCATTCCGTAGTACTGGGCGATCATGGAGCGCATCGTGAATTCATCTGTTGGTGCCGCGAGTTCGGGAATTCTCAACAGCATCTCGTGCATTGGATGAAGGTCGTCGCCTGCAGGAATCGGTAGGTCGACTTCGTCTGGCGAATACGCGGTTGCCCACTTCCCTGCGGCAGTGAACGGCGGGTGAGGCCGAATAAAACTCGCGTGGGCGAACCACGGCTTGTCCTGTTTTGCTACCCAGTTGATGAGGTTGTTGGCTATGAACGCTGAAACCCCGTGTTCTGCTGGCCTATCTGGCTCAGTCTCTAAGGCGCGCTCTCCACCCTTCGGCGTGTCATAACCGAGTTCGTCTAACCAATCGATCCAGGCTTGTGGGTAGCCAGGAAGGTCGACGATGGCGTCGAAGCCCGGAAGAATTCCTTCGTATGTTGACAGGCGCGGGTCGTCGTCGCCGTCTGAAAAACGCGGGTCGATACCTTGGTCGGTGTAACCGAACAAAGCTGGCGTATACCCGGCGCGACGACCTGCCCTCGCGACGTTGTCGAAGCGGTGATCGAGTGGAGTGCCATTGCCGACAACTCGGTTGTTCATTTGGTAAGTGCCGGTGTAAAGAGCGGCGCGGCCCGGAGCACATGGCGCTGCCTGGCTGTAATGGTTCGAGAACCTCACGCCGTCGGTGGCTAGTCGGTCGAGGTTGGGGGTTCGCACTATGGGGTTGCCTGCCACCGACAGACAGTCGGCACGGAACTGATCGAAGGTGACGAGCAGGATGTTCACGGGAGGAGACTCTAGGGCCGACGGGTATTTGGCCTCTAGAAACTAGATTCCATTTCAACGTAAGGTCATCTGACATCTTCCTGGAGGCAACGTGAAAGAGCTCATTTATCACCGTTCTTTATTGGCATCTGTAGACCGCCACGCCGACAAGATTGGGTTTATCGATGGGCCAGTATCTCGTACCTATTCTCAACACGTTGGGCGCGTGTCCCAGCTAGCTAACGCTCTAGGCAATGAACTAGGCGTAGCGCGTTCGGATCGCTTCGCAGTTCTCGCACTCAACTCGTTGCCATACCTAGAACTTTGGCACGCAGCGTTTCTCGGCGGTGGCGTAATCAACGCGCTAAACCTTCGCCTCGCAGCCAAGGAACTCAGCTACATATTGCAAGACTCGGGCACGAAGGTCTGTTTTGTTGACGGATATTTCGCGCCACTCGTCGATGCAGTGCGTAAGGAAACGCAGATCGAAAACGTTGTGCTGATCGGCGATGCAGATGTCCCGCACGACCTGCGTTACGAAGATGTTGTCGCCGCTGGCGACACGGCGCTCCCGGGCGAACCAGATGAAGATGATTCAGTCGTGCTCATGTACACGGGTGGCACGACCGGATTGCCAAAAGGCGTGTTACTCGATCAGCGCGCAGAAATCCTGAACATGTACCACGTCGAGATGGCATGGAGATTTGACGATAACTACGTGTACCTGCATCAGACGCCGATGTTTCATGCAGCCTCGATGGGCGGGATTCTCGGCATACCTGCAGCTGGCGGGACTACAACGTTTGTGCCGATGTTCGAACCAGAATCAGTCATGGCTGCAATCGAAAAGCATGCGGTCACTATGACCGTGATGGTCCCGACCATGATCGGCCTCATGATGGGACACCCGAACTACCGTGCCGAGCGATTGCGGTCGCTCGTGACGCTTACCTACGGCGCATCGCCAATGCCACAAGCGTTGTTGCAAAAAGTTCTGGCCGACCTGCCGAACGCAGAGATCTACCAGGGATACGGCATGACCGAGGCTTCTGCAGTTCTGACGGTGCTCGGTCCTGCTGAACACCGTGCTGGCGGGGACAGGCTTCGTTCCGCTGGTCGGGCATTGCCCGGTGTCGCACTGTCGATCCAAGATGAACAGGGCCACGTTCTCAGCGTGGGTGAAACCGGTGAGGTCTGCGCGTGCACTGGCAACCTCATGACTGAGTACTGGAACAAACCTGACGCAACTGCCGAAGCCTTCAGAGGGGGTTGGTACCACACTGGAGACGCTGGTTATATCGACAAAGCTGGATACCTGTTCTTGGTAGACCGCGTGAAGGACATGATTGTCACTGGTGGCGAAAATGTTTACTCAACCGAGGTCGAAAACGCGATCGCCTCGCACCCCGCTGTAGCGCAGGTAGCTGTTATTGGTATACCCGACGATGTTTGGGGCGAGGCCGTGCACGCGATCGTGGTTCTCAAACCGGATTTTGTTGCGACCCAAGAAGACATCATTGGTCATGCTCGAAGCGAGATTGCTGGCTACAAGGTTCCGAAATCTGTTGAGTTCCGAGCCGAGCCACTGCCTCTTTCAGGAGCAATGAAAGTTCTGAAAAGGGATCTGCGCGCGCCCTATTGGGAAGGTCACGGTCGCGCAGTTAACTGAGGTTCGGTCGCGACGATTGGCTAAAGATTGAGGGCGCTACCGGACGAAGAAGGCCACGATGACTGAAGGCGCTGATCCGAGGCAACGGCTAGACAGCGATGTTCTCAGTAGAGCGATCACGGGTGACAGGTTTGCGCTCGGAGAGCTATGGACCGCGTGGAATGCCTCACTGGTGCGCTTCTTGCGTTCCTTGCGTGTCGAAGAGCCAGATGATGTCGCAGCAGAGGTCTGGGTTGACCTGGCTCGCCGCATGCCAGACGTGGGCCCAGATCCCGAAGCATTTCGACGTCTGCTGTTTACGATTGGCCGTCGGCGAGCGATCGATGCGCGTCGATTCCGACTGCGACGCCCGGTCTGGCTGAGCGACCCTCACGATCACCGCCAAATATCGGGGTCCGATCCACAAGTGGACACGCAGGTCGAAGCCGAACAGATTGTTCAAGACTTGCTGGCAAAGCTGCCGCGAGCGCACGCAGAAGTGATCGCGCTAAGGGTCGTGGCGGGTTTCAATGTGGCCGAAACTGCGGACATAACAGGTCGTAGCGAAGGTGCCGTCAGGCAGATGGCGATGCGGGCGTTGCGCGAGCTAAAGGAACACGCCACAGAGATGGGCTTCGGTTCGGACGAAGCGTCCGAAAAAGAAATATGCGACTTTGGAGTGACGAACTGATGCCTGACGACGACTGCTCATCTGTGAGTAAAGACGAATTCGACAATTCTGATCTTGTCGCTGAGTTCACAGATTTCCTCGACGGTGTCGGTCCTATCCCTTCAGGGCTCGACCGGGTTGTGGGAGTGCTGAGAAGCGATGGAGTGCCAGACATTGAGAATCGGCACGCGGTCGTGGCGAGGATGGCTGATGCGCTCACATCAATATCCAAGCAACCACAACAAGGAGTCCCAATGATCGGGCGATTTTCAAGACGCACAATTGTTATGGCAGCCGGAGGCGTTTTCGCCCTCGGTGGGGTAGCCGCTGCTGCAGGTGGCGGAGGAGTGATCGCCGACGTTTTCACCGGCGGTAACGATGGTGTCGAAGTCCTAATTGAGGATGAGTCGACGATGCCAGCAGACACGACTGACACGACGGAGGCCGATCCGTCGACCGATGAGACAACAGACACGACTGTTGCAGGGTCGGTTGATGAAGATTGCGTTGAGGACGATGACGCTACAGAAAATTCGGCGGATGACGCCACGGATGACTCAGCCGAAGGCGCAGATGACGACGCCACCGGCGATGACGACTCAGATTGCGACGACGACGAGTCTGACGATGACGAGGCGTGCGATAACTCTGGTCCTGGTAACTCGAATGACGAAGAGGGTTGCGACGACTCGGATGATGAGTCTGATGATCACAACTCGGGTTCTGGCCACTCAGATGATGATGACTCTGATGATCACAACTCGGGTTCTGGCCACTCGGATGATGATGAGTCTGATGACGACGTCGAACTAGACGATTAACAACTGCTATAGGCGTGGGCTGCGTGGGCGGCCCACGCCTGTGGGGGCATTAAGAAAAAGGGGTTCACGTGATCGGTAGCGTTTCGAGAAGAGCGATTGTCTTCGGTGTCGGAAGCACTTTCGTGCTCGGTGGGGCCATGGCCGCTGCAGGGAGCTTTGTTACTGATGCTTTAGGCAGCAAAGCCGACGATGGCATCGGTGTCGCGTTGGAGGACGAGACGACGACTACCGAGACAACGACGGACACGTCGGTTCCGGACACATCCATGCCAGATACGTCCATTCCCGATACTTCCGTTCCGGACACCACAGTGCCAGATACGTCTGTGCCGGACACGTCTGTGCCCGACACGACGGTTCCTGATACCACAGTTCCTGATACCACAGTTCCTGATACCACAGTTCCAGAACCAGTCGATGAAGCCTGCGTGAACGCAGAAAACCACGGCGGCTACGTCTCGGGTGTTGCTCACATGCATGATCGCGACTCCGAAGAGAACCACGGGTCGAGAGTCAGTGCAGCAGCTCACTCTGATTGCGGTAAGGATGACGACGCTGACGAGGACACGGACGACGGAGGCGATGAGCCAGACGAAATAGACGATTAGTCAGACGCTTTCGGTCCAGTCTACCTACCGGTCGGTAGATAGACTCCAGAGGTGACTGCGACACGTGAGCCGATCGCTAGTCCGGCGCCATTAAGGGCTTCGGACTCCTTATTACCGGTCCTGCGGGTCATTCCAGAGCAGTGTTACGAACGCTCGAACTCACGGGCATGGGCGCTAGTAGCACAGGCTGTTGCTGTTTGGGGAGTCTTGCTGACCGCACTTGTGTTTGCAGATGCCTGGTATTTCGTGTTGCCGCTTTCGATCGCTACCGGCCTTGCCGTTGCGAGCCTTTTCATTCTCGGTCACGATGCAGCCCACGGCGCTCTGTTTGAATCGAAGCGACTTAACCGTTCCGTCGGTCGAGCGTTGTTCGTTCCTTCGTTGCATATTTTCGAACTTTGGGTTCTTGGGCACAACCGAATCCATCACGGTCACACCTTGCGCGAAGGCATGGATTTTGTTTGGCACCCGGCAACGGTTGCTGATTATTTGGCAATGAATCGTTTCGCCCGCGCCCGTCACCGCATCGAGTGGTCGGCATTTGGTAGTGGCTTCTATTACCTGCGGTCGGTTTGGTGGCAAAAAATGCATCGCTTCCCAGCGCCGCAACGTTACGCAGTAGCGACACGCAAAGACAAGCAGTTCTTGTTCACTATCACGGCAATCGCGCTTGTAGTTACCGCTGGCCTCAGCAACGTGGCAAGCCTTGGCGTTCTCGGCACGGTGTGGATGATCGTCAAACTATTCGTGTTGCCGTTCGTCGTGTTCTCGTGGACTATCGGGTTTGCGGTTTACGTTCACCACATTGCTCCAGACATCAAATGGTGGCCACGCCGCGCATGGAACAGCTTCCACGGCCAGGTCGAAGGCACGACCATCTTGAAGATGCCAAAGATCATCGACAAGCTTGTGTTCCACAACATCTTTATTCACGTACCGCACCACGTAGACACGCGCATCCCTTGTTACAAGTTGGTACAAGCGGCAGATGCAATCGTCGCAGCATTTCCAGAGGCGACGGGTCGCAAGTACCGGTTCGCCGATTTTCGCAAGAGCACAAGAGTGTGCAAGCTTTACGACTTCGAGAAGCAGACCTGGTTGCCATACCCGTAGGTAACCCCTAGGGTCTCGCAAATGACTTCGCACATATATACGTCGCCGTACCCCGACATCGTCGTCCCAGACGGACCGCTCACCGGATTCGTTTTCGAAAACGCGCACCGGTACCCCAACCGCGTGGCATTCATCGATACTGGTACGGGTGCTCAATGGTCGTATGCAGAAACGATCGATCGAATTCACCGCACAGCCGGAGCACTGCAGTCAGCAGGATTCGGTAAGGGCGATGTGCTGGGTGTGATGGCACCGAACTCGCCCGACTATGCAGTCGCCTTTCACGCTGCAGCCGTCGCAGGTGGCACTGCCACAACGATCAACCCTGTGTACGGCGTAGACGAGATCGCGTTTCAGCTTCGTGATGCTGGCGCGTCGGTGTTAGTCAGCGCGGGCGGATCCTTGGAGAGCGCGACGAAGGCCGCAGCTGAGGTCGGCATTTCGGATGTTTATGTATTCGGTGCGGGCAATGGTGCAAAGTCCTTTGATGCCTTGGCGAGCGCCGACCCGATCGCACAGGTCGCGGTTGGTCCGGACGACACGATTGTGTTGCCGTATTCGAGTGGCACGACCGGTCTTCCGAAGGGCGTGATGCTTACGCACCGCAACTGTGCATGCAACATCGCGCAGACATGCGAGGTGTTCCCGTTCGAAGAACACGACGTCGCGATAGCTGTGTTGCCGTTCTTTCATATATACGGAATGCAAGTGATCATGAACTCGGGGTTGCGAGTTGGGGCGACCCTTGTTACGATGCCGCGCTTCGATCTTGTTGGTTTCTTACAAGCAGTTCAGGAACACAAGGTCACGATCGCGTACCTCGTGCCACCAATTGTGCTCGCGCTGGCCAAGCAACCGATTGTTGCCGACTACGACCTATCGTCGCTGCGAATCGTGATGTCTGGTGCGGCGCCGCTTGGGGCGGAACTTGCCGAAGAAGCCGAACAGCGGATCGGCGCGAAAGTGTTTCAGGGTTACGGCATGACTGAGCTGAGCCCAGTGTCGCACCTTTGTCCGCTCGACGATCCACGTCCTGGGAGCATCGGCGTCTTGCTTCCAAACACAGAGGCGCGCCTAGTTGACAACGAAACGGGCACAGACACGCCGCTAGGTGGAGACGGCGAACTCTGGATTCGCGGACCCCTCGTGATGACTGGCTATCTCAATAACGCGCAAGCCACTGCAGAGACAATCGATGCGGAAGGCTGGCTTCACACTGGCGACGTCGCGCGAGTTGACGCCGATGGCCACTTCGCGATAGTCGATCGCGTGAAGGAGCTAATCAAGTACAAAGGCTTCCAAGTGCCGCCAGCTGAACTTGAAGCTTTGCTCGTTACACACCCGGCGGTAGCGGACGTCGCCGTGATTCCGGTCGAGGACGAAGAAGCAGGCGAGATCCCGAAAGCGTTTATTGTCCTGAAGTCAGGCGCAGAAGCAACAGCCGAAGGTCTAATTGCGTTCGTAGCTAAGCATGTCGCTAGCTACAAGAAGGTCCGTATCATCGAGTTCATCGATGCGATTCCTAAGTCGGCATCAGGCAAGATCTTGCGCCGCATGTTGCGCGACAAATGACCGAGAGGTAAATGCGTTGAAAAAACGGGCGGTACTTGGTGTGCTCGCGTGTGCGGCTGTCGCAGCGGTTGCGTCGGTCGTCCCAGTCAACAATGCAATTGCTGTGCCGGTAACGCGTGCCTCAGATCCCGTAGTCCTAACAGGCGCCGATTTACCGAAGTTCTTGAACGGCCTGCGACCGACCATCCTTGGTTTTAGGTGGTCTGGGTCGGCATGGCAACAGATACCGATTCAGGTCGATGAACGCGCTGTCGTGAGCATCGGCAAGGTATACAACAACATGACGGCCTCCTACTACGGCAGCACGCCCGGACTAGTGAATGCGCCGCTCTACACGACTGGAGCGACCTTCACTGGCAACGACCCGAACGCGAAGTTTGACAGTGACGATGAACTCGTGTTCATGGCTCGCGACGCTGGCGTTGCGGCACCGGGTGGATCGCAACCTGCCGGGACAGTTGTTGGTAGTGGAGTGAAGGTACGCATCACGGACCCACTTGTTGTTGGTAGTGAGAGCTTCGTTTATCTGTTCCGTAAGTCGGCGCTCGCGAAGCTCAAACAAGGCGCTGGCGTTAGCTACGTGAACTACACATTCAAACTTCTGTCTGGCAGTTACAAATTGACGTACAAGATCATGAACAGCGCGAACCTTGAAAACTCGAAGGTAACGACAGCGAGTTACAAGCGGCACTTCTCTGATCGCTGGCTCAGTGACGAAATTTCGGTTACAGCTGGAGGCGCGACTGGTGTCGATATTTTTGATCGCCAGAAGTCGCAGTTCGCGCCTGGCTACTGCGCGCGCAGCGAAGACACCTTCGACACGCCGATTGCTGGCCCGTCAGAGGGCGCCTTCGTCATAAACAAGAACGGACCGGTGCGCGCGATTCGGTCTTATGTCGGCGCGAACTCGGGACCCAGTGTGCAACGCACGCACATTTTCTATGACCGTCGCGAAGACATCACTACAAACTTGCGTGTGCATGCAATCCCATCGGTCATGGACTACTTCGATTACAGCCCTGCGGCAAGTGGCATGACCTATCGCAACTCGCTCAACGCGGCTGGCGTAACTATCGACGGCAACCCTGACTCTGTAGTCGCCGGTCAACCAACGTGGGAACAGGTCACCGGAGCGCAGGGGACAGTCACGCAAGTCGGGACTCTGAGTGCGTCGTTTGCGACGACTCTCACTAACTACTACCTCGATGATTCAACGCCACCGATCACGCAGTGCACGGGCGATGGCTACGCATACGGTCAGAGCGGTTTGTACATCACATCGGCATTGCCGTGCACCGATCCATCGCAAGGTTGTGCTGACTCGTTGACCACGACGCGCACGATCTATTACGACGCGCCAGGCGGGACGGCCGCAACTGCAGCGTTATACAGCGCTGGCGTTGTTTACGGATTGCAGTCGGTTGGCACGAGTTGGACTCCGTAGATCGACTGCCCGCTTGGGAGCTAGAGAAACGTCGCGTGTAGAGTCAGTCCTACGGCGCGGGGTGGAGCAGTCTGGTAGCT
>SXGU01246639.1_pt1 | contig 34814 bp, 31 predicted proteins | sample 3174531 | NCBI WGS metagenome assembly SXGU01 (sample SAMN11356863, study PRJNA531348) | freshwater metagenome | isolation source: freshwater sample F1-140 | place: China: Fuxian Lake, Yuxi | collected 2017-12-25 | reverse complement strand
GCGCGCTTGATGATGTCGTCGGCGGTGCCTTGCATCGGCGCGTTGATGGCGGTGCGTTGGGCAAATTGACGGCGCGCCGCGTTGCGCGATTTGATTTCCGGCAGGTACAGGCGGCGACCGAACAGCGTTTCCACATAACCCTGTTCGCGGGCTTGTTCGCGAATGTTGTCCATGTAGTTTTTAACGCCGGGATAGCGGGCGAAATACAAGTCGATATAAGACTGCGCCTGACTGCGCGACAAACCTAACTGCTGCGCTAGGCCGAATGACGACATGCCGTAAATCAAGCCGAAATTGATCGCTTTCGCGGAACGGCGCAAATCGTTGCTGACCTGGTCCGGGGCGACGCCGAACACTTCCGCCGCTGTCGCTCTGTGTACGTCCAGACCTTCGGTGAAGGCTTTCAATAAACCGGCGTCGGCGGATACATGCGCCATGATGCGCAGTTCGATCTGCGAATAATCGGCGGCGACTATTTTCTTGCCTTCCGGCGCGATAAAGGCCTGTCGGATTTTGCGGCCCTCTTCGCTGCGAATAGGGATGTTTTGCAGGTTGGGGTCGGAAGAAGACAATCTACCGGTCGCCGCGACCGCCTGATGGTAAGAGGTATGCACCCGGCCGGTTTTGCCGTCCAACTGTTGTGGCAGTTTGTCGGTATAGGTCGATTTGAGCTTGCTCAAGCTGCGGTATTCGAGGATCAACTTGGGCAAGGGGTATTCCAGCGCCAGTTCCTGTAATACCGATTCTTCGGTGGACGGTTGGCCTTTCGGGGTTTTCTTTAAAACAGGGAGTTTTTGCTGGTCGTACAGGATGTCCTGAATCTGTTTGGGCGAGCCCAGATTGAAAGTATGCCCGGCGAGGTCATGGGCGTGTTGTTCAATGGTGATAATATGGCTCGCCAATTCCAGGCTCTGCTGCGCGAGCATGGCCGTGTCGATCAGCACGCCATTGCGCTCGATTCGGGCAAGCACGCTGATCAGCGGAATTTCCATGTCGGTATAAAGCTTGTAAAGGGTCGGTTGCTGTTGCAGTTTGGCATGCAGCACTTGATGCAAGCGCAGAGTAATATCTGCATCTTCAGCGGCATAAGGAACGGCCTGTTCGATGCTGACTTCGGCAAAGCCTATCTGTTTCGCGCCCTTGCCGGCGACATCCTCGTAATGTATCGTCGTGAGTCCTAAGTATTCTTGCGCCAAATCGTCCATATTGTGCTTGCTGGCAGTGCTGTTCAACACATACGATTCCAGCATCGTGTCGTGAGCGATGCCCCGCAATGTGATGCCGAGATTGGCAAGGACGTGGCTGTCGTATTTCAGATTTTGACCCAGCTTGGCTTTTCGCGGGTTTTCCAGTAAGGGTCGCAGTTTTTCCAGGATTTCAGTGCGACCCAGCTGTTCGGGCACCCCCGGATAATCATGCGCCAAAGGCACATAAGCCGCCTTGCCGGGGCTGACCGCAAAGGACACGCCGACGATCTCGGCTTTGCTGTAATCGAGGCTGGTGGTTTCGGTGTCGAAGGCGAACAGCTCGGCTTTCTCCAGCTGCTCAAACCAGTGCTTGAATTGTTGTTCGCTTAGTACGGCTTCATAGACGGGTTCGATGTGAGCATAGTCGCCGGTGCTTTCTTCAGGCTCCAACGGCGCGGCCTGGTCTTTTATAGAAGCGCGAGGCTCTGCATTGGCTGAGACGGGTGCGTTATCCAGTGTCTTCAACCACGAGGAAAAACCCAGCCCGGCTAATAAATTTTTTAATTCCGCCTTGTCCATCGGCTGCTGTTTCAGGTCTTCCATATCGTAAGGCAAATCCAGGTCGCATTTGATCGTGGTCAGTTGCTTGGACAATGGCAACTGGCCCAGGCTGGCGCGCAGGTTGTCACCGATCTTGCCTTTGATGTCATCGGCATGGGCCATCAGGTTTTCCAACGTCTCGTACTGCTCCAGCCATTTTGCCGCGGTTTTCGGGCCGACTTTCGGCACGCCGGGAATGTTGTCAACGGTATCGCCTATCAGTGCCAGGTAATCGATAATCTGGTCCGGTCTGACCCCGAATTTGTCGATGACGCCCTGAATATCCATGCGCGTATCGGACATGGTGTTTTCCAGGATAATCTGCCCGGTAACCAGTTGAGCCATATCCTTATCGCCGGTGGAAATGATGACATCATAGCCTTGCTCGGCGGCATGCTGAGCAAGCACCCCCAGCACATCGTCAGCCTCGACACCGGACTCCATAATTAATGGCAGGCCCATCGCACGGATGATATGGTGCAGCGGTTCGATCTGCACCCGCAAATCATCGGGCATCGGCGGCCTGTGGGCTTTATATTGATCATAAAGCGCATTGCGGAAAGTCGGCCCCGGCGCATCAAAGACCACGGTAATATAGTCACTATGATAGTCCGCGATGAGTTTACGCAACATGCTGGTAACGCCGTGAATCGCATTGGTAGGCAAGCCCTCGGGACTGGTCAGCGGCGGAATAGCGTGGTAAGCACGGAACAGGAAAGAAGAACCGTCAACTAGAATCAGGCGTTTTGGTGTTTGTGATGACATGATGGGGAGGCAAAAGGTTGATAACGCAAGCCGCCACTTTAACCTTTTAGCCGGGTGATGCAAAAAGATTTTTGGTTGTGGTGATTAAGAGAAATACAAAAACAGAGAGATAAGCCGGAGATGTGTTATTTTGTAGGTAAGATCTATTTGGTCTATACTCAGCCCAATCAAAACCGTAAGGGTGCTATGAGAAATATACGACACATCTTATGATTTTTTATTAAGGCAATTGATATTGTATATATTACGTTGGAAGCCATTGTGCCCATGAGTGAAGCCGCGCAAATTTTGAAGGCCAAGCAACTGGCGGCTGGCCCGCTGGGAGAGCAGTTAGCAAAATTTCCTTTACTGTTTGCCAAATCGATACTTTTTGGTCAGCGTCCCTCGAAAAGTCACAGAAGTGAAATTAAAAGCGGTTCAGTTACCCTTGTCGATCTAGGTGAAGGTGTTCTTGCAATTACATGTGAGCATGTGATTGCAAGTTACCAAAAAATGAAACAAACGCATGACAGTTTAGTATTCCAAATCGGCGATATTGAGCTTGATCCCCTCGAGCAGTTGATTGACAAGAACGTCCGACTGGATTTAGCAACTATTCGCCTTACTGATGCACAGTCCAGGTCCATCACATCAAACGGCCCAATTGGCTCTTGCATATTTCGGCCAAAATTGTGGCCGCCAGAACCATTAAAGGTAGGCGAATTTGTTGCATTCGGTGGTTTCCCAGGCAGCCTACGAACTATCGCATCGTTCGACGAATATGTCTTTGAAAGTTGGAGCAGTGGAGCTTCAGAGATTTCATCTGTAAGCGACGGTCAATTTGTGTCCAAATTCGAGCGCGAATTTTGGGTTAAGTCATTTGGCGCCGAACATCATTTGATGTTAGACACTCTCGGTGGACTGAGTGGCGGCCCTGTCTTTATCAATCGAGGTCTATATTGGGAGTTTGTCGGTATTGTTTCCCAATATCATGAAAACTATGACGCTATGTTCTTCGCCTCAACTTTTAGTTTGCGTACTGATGGTACTATTGAACCGCTGCCAATTTAGTCCTCCAGTCCAACAGTAAAAATAGAAACTTTGAACAGCATACTCAAACAAGCAGCCCTAAAGAAGTAACCCATGCGTTATGCAATCATGGTCGAAAAAACCGCAAATAACTACTTAGCCTACGCACCCGGCTTGCCGGACTTCATTGCTACCGGCCATACCCTTGAGGAAACGGAGCGAGAAATTCGTGAGGCAATTACATTCCATATCGAAGGCATGATTGAACATGAGTTGCCTATCCCTCAACCAACCAGTATCGTTAAATTTATTGAAATCGCTGCCTAAGTTGTCTTTCAATTCTAACGTGATTTAATTTTGTTTTTATTAAGAGGCATAACATGCGATTGGCAATAGAATTACCCGATGAACTGGGTCAAGAACTGTTAAAACATTCCAACGTGCAGCACTTTGTGCAGCAGGCTATAAAAAAAATGTTGCTGGAGGAAAAAAAGCAATCTCAAGCTAGGCAAGAATTGTTGTCGCTTATGGCAAAAATCCCCAACTCGGTGAGTTTAGCCGATGAGTTGATATCTGAGAGAAGGCTTGAGGCAAAAAACGAACAACGGGACAATGAGCAGTGATATTGGACGCTTCCGCATTATTGGCTTTTTTGCAACAAGAACAGGGCAGTTCAGAGGTGGAGCGGGTTTTGCCGACGGCTTTTATTTCAACTGTAAATTGGTGCGAGGTTGCACAAAAATTGCGGGTAAGGTCAGTCGATGACAAAGCGATTAGAGAAAATTTAGCGATCTTAGGACTTCAGTTTCTTTCCTTTGACTTGGCACACGCTGAACAAGCAAGTGAATTATGGCAAATCACCGCGCCTTTCGGCTTGTCATTGGGTGACAGAGCTTGTTTGGCAACGGGTTTAATTGAAAAAATGCCTATTATGACCGCCGATAAAATATGGCAAAAATTGTCTTTTTTGTCAGAAATTAAGTTGATCCGATAACAAATCAGCTGTAAGCGCGTACTCTAATACTAACAAGCCCGTCAATCGTCTTACCGTCTTACTATTTTTTAATCACGACCATAACTTCGGATAACCAAACAAAATGACCGATATTTGGGAAAACTACGCCGACTTTAAATCCAACAGCATTTTATCCTCGCGTTACTATGCATTTATTGCCGCCTGTTTTAAAGAAGGCATCAAAACAGTGGCCGGCTCCACAGTATTTGAAAATGCACTCGATATTGCTTGCGGTGCGGGCGATAACACGCTGCTCGTAGCCGACTATGCAAAAACCGTCACCGGTATCGACTCATCGGAGGAACAAATCAAAAAGGCCAAAAGCAACCCGGCTCTTGAAAAAATTCAATTTGAACAGGCCGACTTTTTAAGCTATCTCCCGGACCGCCAATACGATTTGATTACCGCCGCCTGGTTTCATAACTTTATCCATCATGAAGCGGACCATAAAAAGGTGGCGAAAAAAATCGCTTCGGCCTTAGCAGACGATGGCGCCGTTGTGTTTCTTTTTCCAAGCGACAGCTTTACCAGCGTCAAGTCCACAGACTATTTCCGGCGTCTTGACTGGCAGCAAGCCTGGTATGAAAATCAGGCGGATTCAGTCCGGGGCCTGTTCTCATTTCAAGGATCGCCCTGGGACATAATGACCTGCTGGCAGCCGCTATTTTTATTCGAAAAATATCAACCCTATTTCGAGCTGCATTTTCTTGATACCAAGAAATTATGCGTTGAAGGGGGTTTTGTTGATGAGAGTTACTTAAACCCGACTTTCGAGGTCATGTACGGGCGTAAACGGAAAGGGCTTTAACCCTTGCTAACCAACTTCAATGTCTCGTTAGCTTCGTTCCAACCGTTAAACTCGTCGTTTTGGCTGACGGCTTTTTGCAAATAGTCTTTGGCCTGCGCCTTATCGCCCTGCCTGAAATAAACCATGCCGAGATGATAATTGCTGACCGCAGCGTCGGGGTCGGCTGCAAGCGCCTGTAACAGAATTTGCCGGGATTTGTCGTAATCGCCCTGTTTGTAGGCGATCCAGGCGACCGTATCGAGCATGTAGGCATCATGGGTTTTCGCCAGCGGTTCGGCCAATTTGGCGGCCTTTTCCAGTGAGGCGCTGTCGGGCGCATAATCGGATAGATAACTGGCGAGCGTGTTTAATGCATTCAATGAATCCGGGTGTTGCCGGGTGATCTGTTCATACAAGGCAATCACTTTTTGATGCTCGCCGTCCTCATGATAAATAGTCGCCAGATCGTTCATTAGTTCCTGCGTGTCTCCGGCCTTGTTGATACCGGCTTGCAGGATTGCAATCGCGGCTGTCCTTTGTTTTTGCAGCAGATTGACGACTGCGATACTGCGATAAGGACTCGCCCACTCGGGCTTGATGGCTATGGCTTTTTGATAGGCCTTTATCGCATCGGCAAATTGGTTGCCCTTGCTGTATACATCACCCATCAAGCTGTAGGCGGCAAAATTATGGGCTTGTTTTTTAACCAGCGCATTCAGTTTACGCAAGGCTTTATCCGGCTGCTTTAACGCCAGATAACTTTGCACCATGTGCAGCATCGGCTCGACGGCTGTCGGCTGCTTGTCCATCGCAAGCTCAAAACGGGCGGCGCTTTGGTCAAATTTGCCTTCCGCCTGCAAGGCCAGCCCCGACAGATAGTAACCCAGCGCCTCATCGCTAAAGGTGTCTTCCAATTTCTTGGCTATTTGCTGAGCGGATTGCCATTGTTTTTGTTGCAAATAGATTTTAAATAACGCTTCCAGGCCTTTTCTGCTGTTCGGATTCAGCTTAAACAGCGTGTTAAGGTGTTGCGAAGCCTGTTCGGTATTGCCCGTTTGCAATAGCAGACTCACCAGATCCAGTCGGGCCTCTTCGTCTTTCGGGGCTATATCAACGACTTTTTGCATGTTTTCCCCGGCAAGAAGCGCCTCATTGTTCATTAACTGGGCCTTGCTTAGTAATTTAAGCGCCTGAATATTTTCCGAATCGTCGGCAAGAATGGCGCGAAAATCGGCGATAGCCTCGGGCAGGCGGCGTTCTGTCAGGGCAAACTCGCCTCGAAGCGCCAGCGCGTCGCTATCACCAGGGTCTTCTTCAAGCACTTCTTTTATCAATGCTTTGGCAGGCTCAATGCGGCGCATATCCCGATACAGCCGGGCGAGTTTGATGCGCGCACGGCTCGATTGCGGCCCTTTCTCATCCAGCTCAACGATCGCTTTCAAGGTTTGTTCCGCTTTATCGGCCTGTTTTTGCCGCAATTGCAAATCAGTCAATTTAAACTGCAATTCATAATTGCCTTTGCTGTCATCGGGCGCATGCCGCTCTAACATCGTGATCAATTCCGTCATCGCCGTTTCGGGCGAACGCCTGGCTGCCAGAAACTCAACCAGCAGCAACTTCGCCTGTACATCGTCCGGCAGTTCTTTAACGGCGTTTCGCAATACCTTTTCCGCCTGATCGAGCCGGTTATTGTTTGTCAAAAAAATCGCCAAACGCTTGCGGTGTTCGACTTGTTGCGGTTCCAGCCTGATGATCGCTTCCAGCGTTTGTTCGGCCTTTTCCGGCGCTTTGCTTTGCAGGTACACATTGACCAGCATCAGGCGCGTAGCGGTATCGTTCGGATTCTTTTCGCAATAAAGCTGCAACAGGCTGGCTGCTTTTTCCACGTTGCCTGAACGGGCATGCAGGGATGCCAATAGCAATGTCGCCGACACATCGCCCGGCTTTTTCGCCAGCGCCGTTTCAGCCTTTACAAAGGCCGCATCGCTATTGTTTTGCGCCGCCAAAACGCCGCCCATCAACACCAGCGCGTCGGTGTTTTCCGGGTCGATGGCGAGCGAATCCTTCGCCATTTTCTCTGCTGACTCTGTTTTCGATGCCAAAAGATAAATGTGCCCCGCCCTTACCCGCGCCGTCAGTTGTTTTGCATCCTGTTGGATGATGGCCTGATAGAGATCGAGAGCATCCTGTATATCGCCCAGTTTGCTTAATTGTTCGGCTATTTCATAACGGCTTTTAATATCGTCCGAGTCTTCGGCAACGGCCTTATCAAAAGCAATTTTGGCTTTTTTATAGTCCCCCGCCCGGTAGTGTTGTTTGCCTTCTTCCAGATAATCCGCCTTGCGCGCGTCGCTTCCGTTGCAGGCGAGCAGGCTATTGATCAGTGATAATAACAATAAATTTTTAAAAAATAGACGGTTGGGCATCGTAAAATTAATTCTCTTGTATTTCTTGTATTTTTTGTTGGGGGAAGCCAACAGGATATTGGGGGTAACACGCAAAAATTTATCGTTCCCACGCTCCGGCGCTCATCGTTATACACAAGTCTTTTCAAGACTTGAATGTAGGCCGGAATAAGCATGCCCGGCGACAGCAAGGGCGTGTGTTTCCGGCATCACGGGGCTTCGAAGTGCCGGAAACGCCTGTCCTGCGCTAATGCGCGGACAGCCTTATTCCGGCCTACGTCGAGTTGTGTATAACGATGAGCGCTCCGGCGTACCCTCTGGGGCATAAATGGGAATGCAATGATAGACGCTCCAGCGTCGCGAAACATAAAAAACTGTGAGCCATTGTTATTTATTGTGTTACACAACGCTGGAGCTTACGAACGATGAAGAGGGAGGGCCGTAGATGTTGCTTTATCAATTCCGAGCTCTATGCCCGGTCGCTAGTTATTGCCGTTAAAGTTATCAGTCTTTCGCGGCTATGGGTTTGCCGTTGCAGGTAATGCAGTTTGAACTGGCTCTATTCAGGGTAACGACGCACTCTCTAACCGGCGCTCCGGCATACACCGTGACGGGTAAAATACCGTAATCCTTGCATGGCTTGGCGCAGGCTGCGCAAACAATATCGCCGACCGATAAGGCTGAACACGAGCTGGTCAATACCGTATAACTGCAACGCGATCCACCTTTGGCAATTAAGTCGCAACTACCGCCATCCGCGTTTTGGAGATGACCGTTAAATTGTGATCCGTTCGCAATGGTAAATTTCCCGGTATGACCGCTGATGCCGAATTGTTTGATACCTCTTGCCGTAGCGACATTATCGGAACCCAAGTTCATCAGAATAGGCGGATTACTACCGAGTCCGGTCAACTCCAGGCCTCTGGGAGCGAGCCGCAACATGGCTGACTGATCGGGATCATCGCAATTGCCCGTCAGTTTGAGGTTTTCTTGTAAAAAATGATTGAAGAAGCCGACCTTCTCACAGATGAATACGGCTCCATTGGCTGTCTGTACAAGTGTCAATGTCCATATAAACAAAATCAACAGTTTAAAGCTTAACTTAAACATGGCGCACCTCATTGATTTGGTTAATAAAAACATGCGGGCTGAAAACGTTTTTTCCACCCCGAATCGATTCTACTCCCGCGCCTGTGAGCTGTCTACAACAATACTTGACCATTGCAGTTGGATAATTAATTCGGCTTCAGTGACCTTGTTCTATCATTTTTTAACGACAAAAGAGCGCTATTCTTTTAATGACCGCCATTATTTTTAGCGGCATCGGTAATCGATTTGCCCTGATACTTCTGCTTGTTCAGCTTGTCCTCGTATTCCTGAACAATCGTTTCGAATTCGACATTATTAATCTGTAATACCGGCTCCGATTCGATCAACGCATCCATAATGCCCCTGTTGCGGCAGCTTTGATAACCTTCAATGACCTCCTTGGCGCCTTCGTATAGCTTGATATTCTTGCTTTCGCATTGCTTCAATTCGGATGACGTGAATTTCTGGTTGTTTTGCAGCGCAGCATGTTCCGCGCTCAGCTCATTTTTGGATTTATTCAGGGCATTATATTTATCAATGACCTCGTGCAATTTGGCGGTGGTGTTATCCAGCCGTCCGCGAAGCTCGTCGGCACTGCTTTTCTGGGCAGATAGCTCACCGCTCAGTTTTGCTTCTGCGGAAGCGGCAGCGGTGTTTTCCTCTTTCAACTTTGCCAGATCTTTTTTCAATTGCTCAAGCTCAGCGGTCAATTTGTCATTGCCGGTTTTTAACTGATCACGCTCAGCGGTGATCTCCTTGACCATAGTCTGTAATTTATTGACGATTTTAGCGCTACCGCCGCCTTCCCGAACCGCGGCATGAGCGCTTCCGAAAGGAACAATACTAATCATCACCCAGAAGATGAGTGGGATTAAATAGTTGATTTTATTCTCCTCTCCCCCACCCTCTCCAGCAGGAGAGGGGGCTTTCTTCCTTAACTCAAGGACAGTTAATTCCTGCATCCATGCGACCCTTCGTAGACTTCGTGTCTTCGTGGTGAAATGGCTTAAGTCGATACCTATGGTTCTCATGATGCTGTACCTGTCCATTAGAAGCGGGTATTGACGTCGAACTGTAAAATATCAACACCGTATTTAGGTCCGGTAATCACATCCGCGCTTAACCATCTGCCGGTCAGCCAAACGTTTTTCATCAGGCCGTAGTTACCGCCGATAAACCAGCCTTTGGCATTGGTTCCGCCCAAGTGAAAATCGGAGTCGGTATAGGCATCCAGTACGGCATCGCGCCCGACGTATTTATAAGCGGCAAAAACATTCCACTGTCCGGCGCGATCCACTTTCGGCCAGCCGACATCCATCCTGACCTGCCAAGCGTCGGTTTGATCAGAAATCGGAATTCTTGCCAGTTCCAGGACATCGGCTTCATCAAAACCCACGTTTTTCGCATAATCGGCGCTCAATATCACATGATGCGGGGCGAACCGGGCAATATCATAAGAAGCCGAGGCATTGATAATATTGTAGTCGGACGCTAAGCCGTACTGGCCCGGAAACACATTAGCGTTATCGTTACAGATAATGGCGACGCTGTTGCCGAACTGCATAAATTGCGGCACCGAGAGATTGTTGCCAGGGTTATTGGTATCACAGGTAGGCGGGGTATTGCGGTTTGGCTTTGCCTGTATATTGCGGTAATCGTAATAAGCTAGACCCATTCTCAAAGCGTCCTGGTTCTGAAATCCCCAATCCAGCCCCACTTGCCCGCCGAACAGCCATTTGTCATGCGAACTCATCGCCGCTTCCTGCAACGGGAACGCGCCCACGGTAGCATAAACCGAATGTGAGTCATCGCTCTTCTCATAAAGGCTGTCCGAGCCGCCAAGCCGGTGACGAGCTGTAGCGGCAAAACCTTCGAACGATAAATCGGTATCCCACACCAATTCGCTGCCGCCGGTAAACTCACCGCCGCCGACATACCACGGATTGGCGATTCGCCCGCCTGCCAGCGTTAACCATTTAAAGCCTTCATCGTTAACCGCATCATATTTCAGGTAAGCCCGGTCGATATTAACCTGATACTGGCTACCGGTATTACCCAGGGTTTGATTGGTCGATACCGGGTCAGGCATATTACCGGTCGCCAGACGAACGCCCGCTTTCAAGCCTTCCATAATTTTAGCGTCAATGCCTAAACGCAAGCGCTCACGAAAGCGATGCCTGTCATGAGTAGTATTGAGAAAGCCGTCCAATCCGGCGGCAGTAACGCCGCCTGCAGCATTAATAGCGTTAAAATCGGAATAGTAAAACTCGGCATTGTCACTACCCATGAATTCATTTTGCGAACGCAAGCGCAAATCGCCCGATAGCTTGAAGCGGCTGATCCATTCAGGCAACGCTTCCGGCATACCCCATTTCTGGGTTTTGGCCTGTTGCATCACGTCGCCGACGACATCTTCGCGCAATTCCGCACGGACCTGCTGACGAATTTCATCTTTTACAAACTCAGGCACATACGGTACGCGCACCTCGCCGGGCTCCGGCTCATCAACCGTTTTGGCGGCTTGTTGGCCGGTTTGCTGTTTGGCTTGTTCCTTGGCTTGAAGATCGGCATCCGCTTCCGCCTTTCTGATCATTTCATCAGCCACTTTATCGGTCAGAATACCTTGCTTGACCAGTTCCTTTATCAAGTTGGTGGTGGTATTGCGCAACTTCAGCAACTCTTCCTTTTCTCCTGCCTGAACCATGCCGACCATACCGCAAAGCGCCAATGCCATCAGCTGCTTTTTATTATCCATTTCTATACCTGTTAAATTTTAGATGTTTAAAATGAGCCTGGGAACGCGCATGAAATAACTTCGACAACTTGTCCCCTCTCCCTCCGGGAGAGGGCTAGGGAGAGGGGAATCAAATATTCAAGATATTTCATGCACGTTCCCCGGATTTTTAAAGTGAGCCTAAAGCCTTGATGTAATTTTCAATTTGATCGGCTGTTCCATACCGGTAGGCGGCGGTTCATTGATCCTTTTATATTGTCCGAGCAACCGGGCGAGCATGTCGTCAATTTCAGCATCATTGCTGCCCCTGACCAGTTCAAAGCGCTTGACCGAACCGTCTCCCTCGACCCACAGCTTGACGACGGCGGTATAACCCTTACGACGCAGTTCTTCCTTATCGGAAAGGATGTCCAGAATATCGTTTTTGATGATATTACCGTACCAGGCATAGGGATTGCCGCCACCGCCGCCACCCAACAAGCCGTTGCCGCCTTTACGCCCAACCAGGCCGAAGCCGTCGGAACCTGCGGTACCGTCGGCATCGAGACCCAAATCACCGGGTGGCGCTTGATCGACGTCGGGCAATGGTTCCGGTTCGGGCTCAGGCTCCGGTTCGGGTTCCTTTAGTTTTTCGACTTCCGGCTCCGGCGGTTTTTCAACTTTGGGCGGTGGCGGAGGAGGCGGAGGTGGTTTCGTTAATGAAATCGCCTGTATCTTGCGTTCTTTCTTTTCCGGTTTTTCCTTGATATTACTGATAAAGTGAACGATAAAACCGATCACGACAAGAAGCAGCAGCGCACCCGCAATACTCGGAAGATAACTCCGTAGACGTTGTTTTTTTGTCATGGTGGATGATGTTTTATTTGACCAGATTCTGGGTAACCAAACCGATCTGGGTAATATCCAGCTTGCCCAGCAACGCCAGCACATCGACGATCTTGACATATTGCACTTCCGCATCGCCCTTGATAACCACAGGCAATGCCGGGTTGACGGCTTTGTATTGCTGCAAGGTGGATTCCAGTTGCTCCATCGTTACCGGAAAAGTATCCAGGTACACCGTACCGTCAGCGGTGATGGTGATGGCCTTGGTTTGCGGCTTGGCGAGACTGGGCGCATCGCTGGCTTTCGGTAAGTTGACCGTTATGCCTTGTACCGAAACCGTCGCCATCAGGATGAATACGATCAGCAATACATAAGCCAAATCCAGCATCGGCGTCACGTTGATTTCGTCGTATGCTGCATTATCTTCTTGGACTTTCATTACACATTTCTCTTTTGTTTTTTAGGCGCCCATAAAGCATTCAAATCCTCCCCAACCCTCCTTTGCTAAAGGAGGGAGTCCCCCCTTTGAAAAAGGGGGTCAGGGGGGATTTAAAAACCCTACAGAATATAGGACCAACAATAATCAGGTATGCTGCTCGGCCAGTTTCGCGACAAATTCATCAACGAATACGTGCATATCCGCGGTCACAATCTTGATGCGGCTGCCCAGGTAGTTGTAACCGAACAAGGCCGGGATAGCGACGATCAGACCGGCGACCGTCGCCACCAATGCCGCGGCGATACCGGGCGCAATCGCATTGACGTTGATTTCGCCGCTGGCGGCAATGGCCGCAAAGGTAATCATAACGCCCACCACCGTACCGAGCAGCCCCAGGAAGGGGCCGCCACTGATCGCGATAGTCAACAATACCATCTGGGCGTTGAGTTTTTGCAATTCCCTGACCAGCACGGCATCCATGGATGCTTTCACCGCCGCCATAGACGCTTCCGACAGGGTTTGCGAGGCAACGGCTTCGGCGCCGGCGCTCTTCATAAAGCGTTTGTTCATTTCTTCGACGCCGACATGATAGATGCGATAAATCGATGAACCGGTAAAGGCGCCGTGATTATTCGACAAGGAAAACAACAACGGCGATTCGTCAAAGTCTTCTTCACCTTCTGCCGATTCTGCGTTCAGTGTGGCTATGTCCTGGGTGCCGAGCTTGCTGAAAGCCTGTTCGAATTTCCGGTTTTCGCTGTGGATGCGGTTAATGACTATCGCCTTGACGATCATCACCATCCAGCTGACCACACACATAACACCCAATATGCCGATAATGACCCAGCCGTCCACGGTCACGTTATTCAATGTGGACAGGACATAGGACTCGCCGCCCTCTTCACTGTCCGGTGTGGAATCCTCGCCATACACGACTAAAGTTGCAGCAGGTCCCTGCATCGCAGCATCAAACTTGACGGCATTGGCATCGCGTGCAACCTTGAACAAGGCCAATTGATCGAGCATGCCCGAAAAACCTCTGGCGCCGCTCAGATCCGCGCCGATGCTGATGTCACCGGTCAACGCAGGCAGGTTAACCGGAAAATTACCGGTCTCTACGCCATCCAGATACAGCACAAGATTAGCGGCAGTCGCCACCACCGCCAGATGATGCCAGGACGCCGTCGTCACATGGACGGTGCCGGCAAAATCCTGCTTAATAGCCGCATCATTGACTTCCAGAACAGGCGTTTTATCTCTAACAGATAAGGTAAGGCTTCCTGACGCGGTCATGCGCTGGAACAAGACGGTATTTTGTTGCGCCTGGTCGATTTTGATCCAGGTTGAAAACGTCCATCCATTGGCAGGCGACATCACCAAGCTCGGTGAATCGGTAATACGAATGACCTGAGTACCGTTAAACACAGCCGCTTCGGCGATTAACCCACCTTCCGCGCTGGTCGCCGTTGCTTCCGAAGGATTATTGGCATTGGCCGTCAAATCCTTGACCACGTTTTGGCCGAACGCATAGCTGAGCACTTCACTGACATCGAAAGAACCCGCCGCGTCCTGCGCATCGACGGCCTGCGGGTTACCGTAATACATCCACACAGCAGGCTCCGGCGAAGCGGCAATATCCTTGGGCAACTTGACCCAGATCAGCGCCATTTCATTAACAGGGTCCAGTTTTTCTATGTAGAATTTCAGCGGTGTTGTTTCATCGGCAGCCAGCAGCCGAATATCCTTACCCTTGTCGGCGAGATCAAGAAAATAGCTGAAATTGCCGGTATGCAGGCGAATCAACGCAAAGGCGTCTTCAGGAATGCTCACGCCGTCCTGTTTAAGCTTTTGCACATCCAGGCTGATTTTTTTCTTGTATCCCCACTCGTCGCTCCACCAAGCCGACGCCAGTGAAGGCATCAGGACTAAAAGAACCAGTAATAGACCAAAGCGTTTCATTGTTACTCTCACTCATATTCAATTGAGCGAAATTATTACAAAGCTTCGTTACAGGATTATGACGCAAAAAAGAAAAACGGATTTTATCGGGAATGACGGGAAGCCGCCTTTGAGAAATGCAAGACCCGGCGGTCGGAATCAACTTAAACAACCACGATACAACATTTCCTGAACTTTTTGGCCGGCTGGAGGACAATATGGGTGAGCTTCCATCGCCAACAAATGCTCGTCAGTCAATTTTTCGTAAGCCGTTGTAATTAATGAGTGTTCCGGCTTAAGTGGGTAGCCGGTTATCACTAGCGCAAGCAAAACCTTCGAAACCTTCGACTTATGACTCTTTCCAAAGCCATCAACACATGCAATTTATCGTATGATAAACAATCCTTCTGAGAATTCGTCGTTGCCCTGGAGCGATAGTTTATACAGTATCAAACGCCACGGCCTTACTCTGACCAATTGTGACAGCGAGCCGGTCCAAATGCCCGGTTGTATCCAGGCGCACGGCGCGATGCTGGTGCTGCGGTTGTCTGACTTGACGATCCTGCAAGCCAGTGAGAATACCTTCGAACATCTGGGTATAAGGCCGGCGCAATTGCTGGGTCAAGCAGTTGCCAACGTAGTGGGAGCAGGCAACGCGACACAGTTGCATGAGGTAATTTACAACGATCGGGTAGAATGTAATCCGCTGTATGTCTTTACACTACCTAAAAACGAAACTCATGTTGAGCTGGATGTCTGCGTTCATACCATTGAAGGCGTCGTGGTACTGGAATTTGAGGCCGCCAGCCGAGACCAAAGCTACACCGACGATATTTTTACCCAAGTGAGGTCGGCGGTTTGTCGCCTGCAAGCCGCCAATAGCGTCCGCGAGTTTTGTCAACATACAGCAGAGGAAGTACGCCGCATGACCGGATTGGATCGGGTGATGGTGTACCGTTTCCATGCCGACAACCACGGCGAGGTCTTTGCCGAAAGCAAAAACGATGATCTGGCGCCCTGGCTGGGATTGCATTACCCGGAAAGCGACATACCAAAACCGGCGCGCGAAATTTTCAAACGTATCTGGATTCGCCCCTTGCCCAATGCCGCCGCATTACTGGCGGAACTGGTTCCTCTGGCCAATCCCGACACGGGCCGTCCGCTTAACATGACCCATTGCGCCCTCCGTGGGGCATCGGTGATGTATACCGACTATCTGTCCAACATGGGCGTCGCTGCGTCACTGACTATGCCTATCCTGATTGAAGGTGAGTTATGGGGCTTGATTGCATGTCATCATTACACGCCCACGCATTTTCCGAGCCAGACTCGCGCAGCTTGTGAGTTTCTCGCCCAAGTCGCATCGTTACAACTGAAATCCGCAGAACAAAGAGAACAGCTCGTCTACCGCCTCAAGTTGGAAGGCGTGCATCAACAACTTGTCGCCAAGGCAGCACAACAAGGCGACCTGATGGCTTTATCCGACAGCCAACCGTCGTTGCTCGATGCAATGGATGCCGGCGGTGCGGCGTTGTACCACATGGATCGTTGGTGCTGTGCTGGAAATACACCCGATGTGACGCAGTTGGATGCATTGGCTGAGTGGCTTAACCAACGACCTGAATTTGATTCAGACACTCGCCCCGTGTTCGTCACGAATGCGCTCAGCAGCGAATATCCAGCGGGTGCCGAGTTTGCAAATATCGCCAGCGGCGTCCTTGCAGTCAGGCTTTCACGCTTAAGGCGCAAGCTCATTTTGTGGTTTCGTCCGGAAACCATTCAATCGGTAAACTGGGCGGGCGATCCGAATGAAAAACTGCTTGTACAGGGGCCTTTAGGATCTCGACTGACGCCGCGCAGGTCATTTGAGTTATTCGTTGAGTCAGTACGCGAACGTGCGGTTCCCTGGTCTTCGATGGAAATTGATTCGGCACTTCGTCTGCGGCTGCTGGTCATGGAACTGGTTATCTCACGAGCCGAACGACTTGCGGAGTTGAATGAAGATCTCAGCAACAGTAACGAGGAACTTGACGCTTTCGCCTATGTCGCTTCTCATGACCTTAAAGAACCGCTTCGGGGCATACATCGGTACGCATATCAACTGTTAGAGGGCGCCCAAGTGCTGGATGCGGAAAACCGTCAACGCGTCGAGAACTTGATGCGTTTGACTGTGCGTATGGACAGCTTACTGGATTCCTTATTGCACTTTTCCAGGGTGGGACGCACCAACCTGGAATTTGAAACCGTGGATCTCAATGAAATACTCGAAGAAGCGCTGGAAATGATCGGCGTACGTCGAACAGAAAACTCTTGCACTATTGACCTTCCCCGCAAACTTCCCGTCATTCAATGCGACCCGATACGGGTGCGTGAAATTTTCAGCAATCTGATAAGCAATGCACTTAAATATACGCACAAGGATTGCCCGCGTATCGAAATAGGTTACCTGACCCCGAATGAATCCACCGCTCCTCCGACTGCGCCTATCGAAGCCAACGGACATACCGTCTTCTATGTGCGTGATGACGGCATCGGTATTGAACCGAGACATTTCGAACAAATCTTTCGTATGTTCAAACGCCTGCATGGGCGCGATGAATTCGGCGGCGGCGTGGGTGCAGGTTTGACCGTGGTCAAGAAAGTTGTCCAGCGTCACGGCGGCAAAATCTGGCTGGATTCTACGGTAGGTGTTGGCAGCACATTTTATTTCACGCTGCCGAGTGCAAGCGAGAACGCATTATGAACCGTGTACGCCACATTCTTGTTATAGAGGATTCCGAAGAGGATTTTGAAACCGTCCTTGATGCTGCCCGGTGTGCCGGCGTGACTTATGAAATTCGCCGCGCCACAACGGGTGACGAAGGTTTGCGGCTATTGTGCGAATCCGCGCAAAGCCAGTACACCAGCCCTGCCCTGGTGCTTCTGGACTTGAACACCCCGAAGGACGATGGTCGTCATGCCTTGCTGGAAATCAAACAAAATGACCTGCTCCGTGCCATACCGCTTATCGTACTGACTACCTCGGCCAATCCACGCGATCTGGCATTTTGCTACGCGAACAGCGCAAATGCCTACCATGTTAAACCGGTAGACCATGCCGTTCACCTGCAAGTCCTGCAACAGATTTTCAGCTACTGGCTAAGCAGTGTCGTGTTGCCCAAATGAACGAAAAGCGTTGGCATATTTTATTGATTGACGACAGTCCTGATGACCGGGCCGATCTTCGGCAGATGTTGCTATGCGGCTCGGATCGCCGATATATTTTCACCGAGGCGGAACTCGGCGCCCAAGGTTTGGCTAAAATTCTTGAAGCGCAGGATAATCCCTACGATTGTGTGCTGCTTGATTACCATCTGCCCGACATGAACGCGGAACAGGTATTGGATGAACTATACAAGAGCTCTGCTTTGCCCACCTGTCCCGTAGTCGTCATCACCGGGTCTGAAAGCAGGGATAAAATTAACGGCTCGAAACTGCTCATTGCCGGCGCACAAGATTATGTAGGCAAGAATTGGATCACACCCGAAGGACTTACCCGTGCGGTCGAAAATGCGGTTGATCGTTTTGCGCTGTCTATCCAGCGTGAACTGAGCGAAAGGGAGCTGCATAAAGCAATGATCGCAACGGAAAAAGCGAATCGGGCGAAAACGGAATTTCTTTCCAGTATGAGCCATGAGCTACGTACCCCGCTTAATGCAATCCTGGGTTTTGCCCAATTACTCGATTCAGCAATGCCGCAACCCACGCCTCGCCAAAAAACCAGCATTGACCAGATTCTCCATGCCGGATGGTATTTGTTAGAGTTGATTAACGAAATCCTTGATCTTGCGACGGTAGAGTCCGGCAAACTGACCTTGTCGCTGGAACCCGTATCATTGAGCGAGGTATTGAATGATTGCCAAGCAATGACTGAATGCCTGGCTGAAAACAGCAATATCCGCTTAACATTCCCTCAACTCGATAGCCAACTTCTTGTCAAAGCCGATCAGGCGCGGGTGAAACAGGTTATTCTCAATCTGCTGTCCAACGCCATCAAATATAACCGTACGGGCGGCAGCATCGACGTAAGGTGCAGTACACCTACAGCGGATCGTATACGCATCAGTGTTCATGATACCGGGGAGGGTTTGTCATCAAAACAACTGGCACAACTGTTCCAACCTTTCAACAGACTGGGACAACAGGCGCGTGCCGAGAAAGGCACCGGCATCGGCTTGGTGGTATGCAAGCGGCTGGTTGAATTGATGAATGGCGCCATCGGCGTGGAAAGCACCGTCGGCACAGGCAGTGAATTCTGGTTCGAACTGCCGCTTGAGGTAACGCCGCAAGCTACTGCCGACAATTTATTACTGACAGAACCAACGCCATAAGATCCGACCAACCACCCAATGTGACTCTCCTTGAGACGATATAGCAGGGTGTTGGTTTATCCCGTATTGCATCGACACCCGATCCTTTTGCCGTGAAAGATAATTGAATCGGTCCCCACATACCCGATTTTACTTTTGGGCTATAATTACTTTTCATCAGTGTGCAAAGACAAATACCACAACCGGTTTTCGATAACGATAGACGCTTAAAATAAACCGGGACAAAAACGCAGCCGGATTTTTATCATGATTTTTCTTTTTGAATGATCTTTTTCACTATGCGAGATTGTACACTGTCAAGTACCCGGCTTCATCCTGTGTGCCGGTGCGTCTATGAATAAGCCGCAGGCGCCGCGCAGTCGCGTAAAAGCCAAACCCGATCCCGATCCGGCGCTCAAACCCGAGCCAATTCCCAAGCCCAAACCCAAACCCAAATCACCGCCTCGTTCGAAGCGCCCGGTCACAAAAAAAGTAAACCCGCCTCAACCGTCAACAAATAATGTCGGCAACAAATTGCTGTTGATCAGCCTGGAAATACTGGGCTTGGTGATCTTTGCGGTATCCGGCATTATTATCTTGTTAGGCTATGCGTCGGAACGGTTTTCCGGTACGAATTTTTTAAACCATTTACTGCCTTTTGCAATCGGTGTTTTGGTTTTGATTCTTGCAACGTCTCTTTTCCTGATAGGCTGGTGGAAACTTCGGCAATGCTGGCGGGGCAAGGCGTCGCTGTTAACGCCCGTGTTAGCGATCGGCCTTGCCGTACTGATTGGCTGGTTTGTCATGCAGGATCAATTCGCCCCGGCATTTGACCACTTTCGCACCCTGGTCGGCGGCAAACAGGAGGCGGAACGGGTGACCTTAAGACACCAAGTCTATGCCGCCTACCGTCGTCATGACCCCGCGCAACTGCATAAGCTGCTCAAGCGCGCCCAGAACTACAATGCTGTCATTGACGAAGCCGCCAAGGTATTCGATGTTGATGAGAATCTTCTCAAAGGCATCGCGGCGACAGAATCTTCCTTTATACCCCGAGACAGCCTGGACGGCGGACACGGCTTGTTTCAAATCACGCGAGTGCCGAAAGCCGCAATAGAACAGGCAGGCAAGCAATTATCGGTGAACAAGCCGTCACTGCTCAATCCACGCCACAATGCCTTCATCGCCGCCGCCACCTTTAAATATTATCTGGACCAGATGAAAAGCGATTTATTCCTGGGCCTGTTGGCCTATAACATCGGCCCCACCAACGGCGGACTCCGGTTCATCATGCAAAAATACGGCGTGACCGATTTTGTTACCATACAGCCCTATTTGCAGACCTTACCGCGCGATTATCCGATTCGCGTTTTAGCTTATTCGCTGGCGTTCAGGCTGTGGCAAAAAGAAGGCAGGCTGCCGGCTTATGAAGAAGGCAAAAACGCCGTGCGCATACAGCGTATAGGCATACCGGGACTGTGATCGAAGCGATGCGCGCGACTATTAGCGCGCTTTAATCACAATAGTCAGGATACCGGCAAATTAATTTCGACCCGCAACCCGCCTTCTTTCCTGTTGCTAGCGCTGATTTTGCCATGGTGGACTTCGATAGCTTTCTGTGCAATGGTCAATCCCAGGCCGATGCTTTGGGATTTTTGGCTATTGGAGCCTCGGAAAAATGGCTCGAAAATAGCCGATAATTCATTGTCCGCTACGCCCTGTCCTTGATCGGTGACGACTATGTACAGTTGGTGATCGTTGCCGCCAAGATCGGCGCTTACGGTAACTTCGCTGTTACTGCTTGTATGTTTAACAGCATTGCGCAGCACGTTCTCGATGGCGCGGCTTATCAGGTCATAATAGCCCTTGATAAGTATTTCTTCGGTAGTGGTTAATTGAATGCTTACGTTTTTGCTATCGGCTTCGAGCCGGGCATCTTCGACAATTTCAGCAATCAGCTCATTTATGTCGATGACTTCCAGTTTACCGATCACTCCGGCTCCCAGCCTGGAAAGCGCAAGTAATTCACCAATCAGGTCATTCATCCGTTGCGATTCTTTTTCAATGCGTTCCAACGTCAAGGGCGTCTTATCGGGTTGCTGGTACGCCAAACCGATAGCGGCCTGTATTCTTGCCAAGGGCGAACGCAGTTCATGCGAGACGTCATGAAGCAATCGTTGTTGTGCATTTACCAATAGTTGAATTTGGTTCACCATGTGATCGAAGCTAAGGCCTAAATCGGCCAACTCATCGTGGCGTTGACCCATCGTTTGGTGTGCACGGGTGTTAAGATCACCGTCGGCGACAGCAGCGAACGCTGACCGTAATTGCCGGATCGGCTTTGCAAAATACCAGGCTGATACCCCACTGAAAATTAGACTGACAAAAAACCCTAAAATAATCGGTAACCAAGGGGGCGGCGGGTCGGGATGTAAATATCTGGATTTTTCGAACGGCGGGTTTTCATACGGCGAAGCGACAGCGTGTACCGTGGCTGGACTGATGTCAGGAAAAATCGCAAATAGGTAATATATTTGCCCGTCCGCAGTTTTTATTCGCTGAACCGCACTTGGATTTGAAACGGCTAAAGATTTAGCCTGTTCTATGATTTCCGGAGGTATTTCGCGGTCCAACAAATCCTTGCCCAGCTCATTGACTGCAAAAACAGCGGGGACCTGAGTATTTCGGGATTCTTCCAAGAAGTTCCGCAATGCATCCTTACCGCCTTTTTGTAAAATCAGGCCGGCAGCGCCTACAAAAGGTGCGGCATGATGAGCGTCTAGCTTCGGTTTGTGCTCATATTCAGCTTCGATACTTAGGGCAGCGTTGCGTTGCAACCAAAAGGCCGCCCCCATGCCCGCGCCCATCGTCAACAGCGCCAGCCAAATGACTAAAAAAAATTTCCAGAATAACCCGCTGCCCATCGTGCGTTACCCTTTAATAAGCAAGTAGCCTTTACCGCGCACGGTCAAAATAAACGAACTGCCGTCCGGAAGGTTGCCGAGTTTTTGCCGAATGCTGCTAACATGCACGTCGATACTCCGATCAAAGCGCGCTAAGGGTCTTCCCAGGCCTTTTTCTGACAGTTCTTTTTTGTTGATAGTTAAACCGGCATTGACGGCCAGCACCTCGAGCAAATTAAACTCCGTGCTGGTTAAGTCTAATGGACGGCCTTTCCATTCCGCCTTGCGTTTTTTCGGCCATAATGTCAACGGCCCTTCGACCAACGTGTCTTCGGTGTGCCGGTGCGCACTGCTGGATTCAAAACGGCGCAAAATAGCGCGGATGCGGGCAACCAACTCACGGGGGGTGCAAGGCTTCGGCACATAATCATCCGCACCCGATTCAAGGCCGATAATGCGATCCACATCATCGCCTTTGGCCGTTAACATTAAGACTGGAATTTGGCTTTCCAGACGTATCCTATTCAAAACTTCGATTCCCTTCATGCCCGGTAACATGACATCCAATACCACCAGATCGTATTTACCCGTGACAGCCTCTTGTCTGCCGGACTCACCATCGTAGAAAGCAACGGCCTCAAAGCCTTCCTGCCCCAGATATTCGGTCAGCATACCGGCCAACTCAACATCATCATCTATCAATAATATCCTAGCCAAAATTAATACCTCATTTTTAATGGCCCTAATAATAACGGCTTTTATTACCTTCAATCCGAAATTTACCTGAATTTACATTCCGTTAACGGCAGTTAACCTTTACTTCAGCGATACTGAACTCGACGAAAGCCATAGGGCTTTCCGAATTTTAAAATAGTCTTGGAGTTTGATATGAATAGAAAATTGTTAAAAATTTTTGCTGTTATGGGTGTTATTCCTGTTATCGCTTTTGCAAATTCATTGGCTGAATTTTCCGATCCTTTGTTTAGCAATGAACCGCCTTGTGAACAGGGTATGCCGAATCACCCCCCCGGGCATCATGGGATAAAGTTTGGGGAACATTTACCGCCGTACTTACAGGGCATCGATTTAACGGAAGCTCAACAACAAACCATCAAAGCGCTTATCCAAAAAAATAAAGATGCCATGGAGGGTAAGATGCAAGCAGGGATTGACTATCGTCTCCATATTCAACAGCAGGTTTTTTCCAAGGATTACTCGGATGAAAAAATTACAGGTGCGATTAAGAAACAGCTTGCCCAACACGAGGAGAAGGAAATAAACATGGCAAAACTGGATCACGCCATTTTTGAAGTGCTGAGACCTGAGCAAAAGCAGCAGGTGCAGTCTAATTTTATAACCTTCTCGGAAGGTTTTAAGAATATGCAGTAAGACTCGCCTGTACCAACGTCCGTCATAAATTGCTTGTATTGGCGCTAACTGGAGATTGATTTGTTTAAAATCAGAAAGCCGCTTATTTTTGCCCTGCTATTTCCGCTCTCATCAGGCTGTATGGTGGGCCCCGATTACCAGCGTCCACCGACGGCTTTTCAGGCAAAATGGGCTACGGCATTGACTAACCGGCAAGTAGCGGGACAGGAAACGCTGCACAATTGGTGGCAGTCCTTCCATGATCCGCTGTTAACGTCGTTGATCACCCAAGCACGCTTAGGTAATCGCGATGTGTTCCAAGCCGAAGCCAGACTGCGGGAAGCTCGTGCCAACAGAGATTTGTCTGTAGCCAACATTCTGCCGACATTATCGATGAACGCATCGGCAAGCAAAAACCAGCCCAGTACGGCTTCCCGCTTTGGTCAAGCCGGACAATTTGCTAGTGCCTATAACCAATTTAGCCATAACCTGGATGCCAGTTGGGAACTTGACTTATGGGGCAAGCAGCGGCGTTCCATTGAGTCGAATGAGGCCGGGTTGGAAGCTGCGGAAGAGGATTTACGGGACGTACTGGTTAGTTTGTATGCTGAAGTTGCCGTGAATTACATTGATGTCAGGCGTTATCAAAATGAACTGGCCGTCGCCAAAGACAACCTGAAAACGCAACAAGAATCTTATGATATTGCCAATTGGCGGGAACAGGCGGGGCTGGTTTCCCAGGTGGATGTACTGCAAGCCAAGCAGTCGGTCGAAAATACCCGCGCCGACATCCCCAAGTTAACCAGCGCGCTCGAACAAGCCAAGCATGGCTTGGCAGTGCTATTAGGAAAGCAGCCGACTGAGTTAAAAGCCTTGTTGGAACAGAGCGCTCCTATTCCCGTTGCCGCCAACACCCTTGCCATCGGCATCCCAGCCGACATACTACGGCAACGCCCGGATGTACGCCGGACGGAACGCAAACTAGCGGCGCAAACCGCCCAAATCAGCGTTGCCGAAGCCGCCGCTTACCCCAGTTTTACCCTATCCGGGTCTATCGGCGTGGAAGCCTTGGCGGCGGCAAACCTGTATACGGCGGCTGCCAAGGCTTTTCAAATGGCTGTGAGTTCGGCGTGGGTACTGTTTGATTCCGGCCGCATCCGCAGCAACGTGAAAATGCAAACCGCTCTCCAGGAACAGGCGTTAGGTTTGTACCAGAACACTATTCTGACGGCGTTGAAAGAAGTCGAAAACTCGCTGACCGCTTATGACCAAGAGTGGCAACGCCGCGATGCGCTGAAAATTTCCGTTGCGGTTGGAAAAGAGGCGCTGACGCTGGCTGAGCAACAATATCAAGCGGGAACCGTTGATTTTCAGAGGGTGCTGGATTCGCAGCAGTCATTATTGACGGCTCAGAATCAACTGATAGAAAGCGAAACGGAAGTCGCCTCAAACCTGATCAGGCTTTACAAGGCTTTAGGTGGCGGGTGGGATGTTAACACTGGTAAGCCAGCCCCTAAACCAAATGGGACTCACGGTTAAAACGAACATGCAAACAAACAAAGACATCACGAAAATTTTAGGGATAGAAGAGGCCAACGGCAACAAGCGTTGGCTAAAAAGGCCTTGGCTCGGGTGGTTGTCGGCCGCCATTGTTTTGTTGCTCGCTTTAATTATCCCTTTGCGGATAGCGCAACACGCCCCAGTCCACTATCAAACCGAAAAAGTGCGGCGTGGTGACTTGGTGGTGACGGTCAGTGCCACGGGTACGCTGTCGCCGGTCAATGAAGTTGAAGTCGGTATTGAAGTGTCGGGCACCATAGAAAAAGTCTATGCCGATTACAACGACCGGGTGAAAGTGGGCCAAGTGCTGGCAACACTGGATGCCCGAAGGCTTGAGGCGCAAGCCGAGCAAAGCAAATCGGCACTGGCAGCTGAGCGGGCGAAAGTGTTGCAGACGGAGGCGACCTTGAAAGAAGCGCAGCTAAAGATGAACCGATACAAGCAGGCCCGCCAACTCAGCGGCGGCAAAGTGCCATCCCTTTTGGAGATGGACACGGCACGGGCAAACCTGGCCAGAGGCAAAGCCGATCTGGCGAGCGCCAAGGCTTCTGTTTTACAAGCGGAGAACACGTATAAGGACAATCAAATCCAATTAAAAAAAGCTATCGTCTATTCCCCCATCAATGGCGTGGTCCTGGAGCGCTCGATTGAACCGGGGCAAACGGTGGCTTCATCCTTCGAATCCCCTGTCCTGTTCAAACTGGCGGAAGACCTGACCAAAATGGACTTGCAGGTCGATGTCGATGAAGCGGATGTCGGTTCAGTCCGGGAAGGCCAGGAGGCCACGTTTACCGTAGATGCCTATCCCGACCGAACCTTCCCGGCGCTTATCACGCAAGTCCGCTACGGTTCTGAAACAGTGGATGGGGTCGTGACCTATAAGACCGTATTGGCCGTGGACAATACGTCTCTTTCGCTGCGTCCGGGGATGACCGCTACCGCCACGATTACGGTCAATAAAAAATCCGACGTGCTATTGGTCAGTAATGCCGCGCTAAGGTTTTCCCCACCGCAAACACCCGCACCTGGAAAAAAATCCAAAGGCGGCTTGCTGGATGCCATGCTGCCACGTCCACCTGCTTCCGGCTCTAAACCGACGGTTGTTCAAAACACGACAGGCAAACAACAGCAAGTATGGAAACTCAGCCAAGGAAATTTAACATCTGTTTCTATCACCAAAGGCGTGACGGATGGTGCGTATACCGAAATTGAGAACGGCCCTGTTGATGCGGGCACCGAATTAGTAACCGCCATATCGGAAACCAATGACTAGCAAATCGGTAATGGCAGATAATGTTTTGCCCCCCTTACTTGAGCTGCATGGCGTGACTAAGACCTACGGCATGGGCGATGCCCGGATGCATGCATTAGCGGGTATCAACTTAAAATTAAATCCAGGTGAATTTGTTGCCGTCATGGGGCCAAGTGGTTCAGGCAAAAGCACTTGCATGAATATATTGGGCTGCTTGGATGCGCCCAGCAGCGGCGAGTATTTGTTCCAGGGCGTGAATGTCGGCGGACTGACCCGAAACCAGCGTGCTTTACTGCGCCGGCATTACCTGGGTTTTGTCTTCCAAGGCTTTAACTTGCTCAACCGCACGACGGCTTTGGAAAATGTCGAGTTACCGCTTATCTACAGGGGATTGGATACCGCTTCCCGGCATCGTTTGGCTAAAGCGGCTTTGGACGCCGTGGGTTTATCGTCTCGTGAAACTCATACACCGGGCGAACTTTCAGGCGGGCAGCAACAACGCGTAGCGATTGCCCGTGCGATTGTGACGGAACCGTCATTACTGCTTGCGGACGAGCCGACCGGCAACCTCGATTCGAAACGCAGTATCGAGATCATGGAACTGTTAACCTCCATCAATCGGGATCAGGGCATCACCGTGGTGATGGTGACGCACGAGACGGAGATGGCCGATTATGCCAATCGTATTATCACCTTTAAAGACGGTTTGATTGAGAGCGACCAAAAGCATGGTAACTAAATATTTATGTTAGGCAACGCATTATTATTGGCATTTAGGGAGTTACGGCGCAATGTGATGCGGTCGCTGTTAACGATGCTGGGCATCATTATCGGGGTTGCGGCGGTCATTGTGGTCGTCACCTTAGGCAGCGGCGCCACCCGGCAAGTCGGCCAGCAAGTTGCCAGCCTGGGCAGTAATCTTTTAATGATTAGCGTGGGCAAACGAATGGGGCCTGGGCAAACGTCCGGCGCGGAAGCTTTCAAGATTGCCGATGCCGAAGCGCTAGCCAGGGATGTTGATGGTTTGGCGGCCATCGCACCAGTGGCGTCAGGCTCAACGACCGCCATCTATGCCAATGAAAACTGGTCCACAAACGTTTCTGGCTCTACGGAAGATTTTTTTACGGTCAGCAATCAGCCGGTTGCCGAAGGCCGAATGTTCACTACCAATGAAGCACGGCGCGGTGCGTCGGTGTGTGTTATCGGACCAACCGTGGCCACCAAGTTATTCGGCCTTCAAAATCCGTTAAACAAACGGATTCGCCTGCAAAAATTGTCCTGCGAAGTGATTGGGCTGTTGAAAGCTAAAGGCCAATCCACTATGGGCACAGACCAGGACGATCTGGTCGTCATCCCGTTACGCACTTACCAACGCCGTATAGCTGGAAACCAAGATGTCAACCTGATTAAAGTCTCGATGCAGGACAACGTCAATACCGACCAAGTCAAACAAGCTATAGAAGGCATCATGCGTACCCGCCGCCACCTGGCTAACACCGAGGAAAATAATTTTAATGTCATGGACATGAAAGAAATCGCCGCGATGCTGTCGAGCACCACCCAAACCATGACAGGCATGCTCAGCGCAGTCGGCGCAGTCAGCTTACTGGTCGGCGGCATCGGCATTATGAACATCATGTTGGTTTCTGTCACTGAGCGGACGCGGGAAATCGGTATTCGCTTAGCCATAGGCGCATTAGAGAATGAAGTGCTGCTGCAATTTTTGGTGGAAGCCGTAGTGTTGTCGTCATTCGGTGGTTTTATCGGCATCGTCCTGGCGCTCGGCACGGCATTGGCATTATCCGGCGTTCTTCAAGTGCCTTTTGTTTTTCAAGGCGGGATAGTTATTATTGCGTTCTTGTTTTCAGCGTCAGTCGGTGTGATATTCGGGTATTTCCCTGCACGTAAAGCGGCCCGATTAGACCCGATAGAAGCTTTGCGGCATGAGTAACTGCTTAGCTGTCGTGAGTACTAACGTTCAACCCGCATCAGAATGGGTGTGCGGGTTAGGCCTGAATATGCCGTATTTTGGAAGTATGCAGGGCAATCACGCTATAGCGAAGATTTCCCTCTCCCTGAGTGCGATTCGCCCGAAACTTTCCGCTGGGTCATCCCCGCCGATGCGCCTCTACCCAAGACCGATGATTTAGCTCGTCTCTCCCTGCATATCACCGCGGACATTGACGCTAAGCTGAAGAAGCTTCTCAGCGAGGGGCGAACTTGTGTCTTCACCCGGTTACGTATCCATTTTCACACCGACCTCCCGCAGACCCAGGGCCAAGGCGAGGAAATCCTGCCGACGCCCGCCGAACTCTCCGAGGCCGTCAGCCGGATCGAATCCTTGGCGGGTTCGGCGCTCGAACCCCTGCGCCTACGCATCACCGGGCACACCGACCAGCGCCAGAGCCACGACTACAACCAAGCGTTGTCGAATCGCCGGGCGCAATGGTTGCTCAAGCACTTGCGCGAGCGCCTACGGAACTTTCCCTTCGAAGAGGCCGAGATCATTGGAATAGGAGAGGCCCTCGCTTCCGGCCCTAAGGACAACCCTGCAGATCGTTATTGCGAGATCACGATTGAACCTCTCATGTCTCACCAATAACCGCTAGACTAAACCCGCCCGTCAATCTTGTGGTACCCTATTGCCCTTTTCCCGCAAGGGTAACTCCCACACTTGGCATGCAGCCAAGCTAACCAACAAGGATAAACCATGAGCAATCCCCTTAAATGCCCAAAATGCGGCTCTGAATACTGCTATGAAGACGGAAACATGATTATTTGCCCCGAGTGCGGACATGAATGGTCCAATGAAGCGGTGGAAGAACAGGCGGACGGGCTGGTGGTGCGCGATGCCCACGGCAATGTGCTGAATGACGGCGATAACGTGACGGTGATCAAGGACTTGAAAGTGAAAGGTTCGTCATCGGTTATCAAGGTCGGCACCAAGGTGAAGATTATCCGGCTTATTGACGGCGACCATAATATCGATTGCCGGGTTGACGGCATTGGCGCCATGCAGTTGAAATCGGAATTTGTGAAGAAAGCGTAATAGCGTTAGTTCGGGTGCTGTATTTCGCTTTCCGTCATTCAGGCGGCCGTACTGCACGGTGAATCAGTCTAACGCATTTTCCTTTTTGATTCCCCTCTCCCCGGCCCTCTCCCGCAAGGAGAGGGAGCTTTCTTAACTTAATAGCAGCTACTCAAAGCGGGGAAACCCTGATGGAATAACAGATTCTATCTATTGCCTCAGAAGCTGCATTATTAAGCATACGTCGGCTTAAACGCCTGTTCAGGATTGACGACCGGGCCGTCACCTTCCCAGTACGGCGACAATTTGCGCAAAGTCGCCACAACGCCGGGCATCACTTTCAACACTTCATCGACTTCGTGCATTGAGTTGTAGCGCGAGAACGAGAAGCGTATCGTGCCGTGCGCGGCAGTATAGGGAATGCTCATCGCGCGCATGACGTGGGAAGGTTCAAGCGAGCCCGAGGTACAGGCCGAACCACTCGATGCGGCAATACCGGCCTTGTTAAGCAGCATCAAAATAGCCTCGCCTTCAATATATTCAAAAGCGATGTCGGTGGTGTTCGGCAAGCGGTTATTCATGTCGCCGGTGACAAAGCAATGCGGAATTTGTTCGGTAATGCCGCGCTCCAGACGGTCGCGCATGGCTTTGACGTGGGTGTTTTCGTATTCGATATGCTCCAGCGCCAGCTCGCAGGCTTTGCCGAGGCCGACAATAGACGCGGTGTTTTCGGTACCGGCGCGCCGTCCGCGTTCCTGATGACCGCCGCGCAACAACGGGCGGTAGCGCGTACCGCGGCGCAGGTACAATACGCCGATGCCTTTCGGCGCATGCAGCTTATGGCCGGATAAGGACAGCATGTCGATTTTGGTATCCTGCAACATCATCGGGATTTTACCGACCGCTTGCACGGCATCGGTATGGAACATCACGCCCGCCGCATTGGCCAGTTCAGCCATTTCCACAACCGGAAAAATGGTGCCGGTTTCATTGTTGGCCCACATTACGGACACAATAGCGACTTGGTCTGACAGCAGTTTTTTGTAGGCTTCCAGATTCAGGCGTCCGGCACGATCCACCGGCATGCGGTGTATCGTGTAGCCTTCTTTTTCCAGCGCCTCGCACAGGCTTAAAATGGCCGGATGCTCAACCGTCGTGGTGATGATTTCCTTTTTGTTCGGCTGGGCCTTGATAGCGGACAGGATTGCTGTCGAATTCGATTCAGTCCCGCAGGACGTGAAAATGATTTCCGAATCATGCTCGCAGCCGATCAGCGCCTGGACTTGTTGACGCGCCTGTTTGATGCCTTTGGCGACGCCGTCGGCAAATTTATGTATCGACGACGGGTTGCCGTATTGTTCCAGGAAATACGGGATCATCACATCGACCACCGCCCTGTCCACTTTGGTGGTGGCGTTATTATCCAGATATATATCGGTCATGGCCTACGCTCCTACCGCTTCTTTAGGCATTTGCGAAGCAGGGACGACCTTAATGAATTCTCCCATCACTTCCATCAAGCGTTGCTGAATGCCCGCTATCGTCATTGCGGCCATCTGGCAGCCGTTGCACGCGCCGGTCATATTGACGTAGGCGGTGTTGCCGATGACTTCGACCAGTTCGACATCGCCGCCGTCGGCCATCAGTGAAGGCCGTAACGATTCCAGTACCTGCTCGATTTTTTTGATGCGTTGCAGATTGGTCAATGGCGCTTTGACTTCGGCGACAATCGGTTGAGCGACCGGCGCGGCTTCAGGATCGAATTTCTCGCCTTTTTCGGCCAGTACTTTTTCCAGGATGGCTTCAATGTCTTCATGGCAGGCCGCACAACCGCCGCCTGCTTTGGTGAAATTGGTCACGTCCTGCACGGTGCGCAATTTGTTGGCCCAAACCATTTCCTCGATCATGACGGCGTCAATCGCAAAACATTTGCAGATCAACGCGCCTTCTTCGTGATCGTCCGACCATTCTTCGCCGCGATAGTTGGCAATCGCCGCTTGCAGGGCTTCGCGCCCCATCACCGACCAGGGCATTTTTTCCGGCGGCAAGCCTTCCAGTTGATCGGCAATATCCTGGTTGGTGACTTTCAAGGCTTCATCTAGCGTCATGCCTTTGATGATTTCGGTCAATACCGACGATGACGCAATCGCCGAGCCGCAACCGAAAGTCTGGAAACCGGCATCAAGGATCACTTCGGTCGCATCATCGACTTTCAAGGTCAGCCTTAAGGCGTCGCCGCAACTGATGGAGCCGACTTCGCCGGTGGCATTGGCGTCAACCACGGCACCGGCATTTTTCGGGTTAAAAAAGTGTTCTTTTACTTTGTCTGAATAGTCCCACATGGCTGTGTCCTCGGGCAAACTGATTGCCCATAATGCGTCGGGTACGCATTGCGTACCTTTCAAAAATCGGCTTTATGTAGGTACGCGTAGGTACCCGGCTGATACTCAATATTATGAACAGGTCTTGGTTCCGGTTCCGCTGGGGTTGGGATTAAACGAAGAACCGCAAGCGCAACTTTTGGCGGCATTCGGATTGCTAAACTTGAATCCCGAACCGTCAATACTGTCGAGAAAATCGATGGACATGCCATCGAGCATCGGCAGGCTGACCGGATCGACAAAAACTTTGACCTCGCCGCAATCAATGACGGTGTCTTCCGCCGTGTGATTGCCTTCGAGTTTCAAGCCGTATTGATAACCTGAACAACCGCCATCGGTGACTTCGATACGAAGCCCGGCTGACGGTGTTTCCGAACTGGCGATAAAGCGACCGACAGCGTTAATAGCTTTTTCTGTTAATGTAATCACAACAAGTCTCCTGAAGGGTTTGGCATCGTTCTTGTACATACTTCAATCAGTCTAAAGCAACCTGTATGCCATCCCATTTTATTTTTGTAAGTCATTAAATTACATAGAAATAATTATTTAGTGACAAAGGGTGGGATAGCTTACATAAGACAATCCACAGGATTTTGTAAGCTTTGCTACAAAATCACCCATTATCAAGCTAAGGAGTTACCATGAAAGTAGAAGACCTGGATATAGGCGATGTCGTGTATGCCGCAATCACTATTACCGATGACGGCTCAATACCCGGCGGCGCCGAAGGCGATGTGCTCGCGGAAGCCGGAACGCGCGGCGTTATCACGATGATAGGCCATATCGAAGAACAGCCCGAACGCAGCGTGTTTCTGGTGCGCTTTGAGGATAAGCATATGAATCTCGGCAACCCGGTAGGATGCTGGCTTGAGGATTTGATGGTGGAGCCGAAGTTGGTGAATTGAAAATCACAATGTGTGAACAAGCACCTGTTTTGATGAGATATTTATTCCTGCTATTATGGGAACGGATAATAATTTTATTAAAAATCATACCGATGACAAAACGATGCTAACGCAATTACACCTTGAAAACTTCAAAGCTTGGCAAAAACTGGATATACAGTTAGGGCGTGTTACAGGATTGTTTGGCACGAACAGCTCAGGGAAAACCAGCATATTGCAATTTTTGTTGATGCTAAAACAGACCAAAAATGCGACAGACAGAGGATTAGTATTGGACTTAGGCGGCCCAAACCAGCTTGTCAATTTGGGGACATTTAAGGATATGGTGCATAAACATCAGGATAATTTACCGTTAGATTGGATATTGCAATGGCAACTTAACAAGCCATTGAAAATATCCAACCCTTCTGGAAAAAGAGCAGACATTTTATTTCAAGGTGATTTGTTAGAAACATCAGCCGGAGTGTCATTTAAAAACCAAGAAATGAAATCTCAATATCTAACCTATCGTTTTGCTCAACACACTTTTGAAATAATGAAACCTAAAGAATCTGCTAAGGAATATATACTTAAAGCGAGTTCTGACAGTGGTAAAGAGTTTCTATTTGTCAGACAGCAAGGCAGGGCTTGGAATTTACCTGGACCCATCAAAACACATTTATTTCCTGATCAAGCAAAAACATATTATCAAAATGCTGATTTCTTAAGTTTTTTTGAATTTGAATACGAAAATATGATGGATCAAATCTACTACCTCGGCCCATTGCGCGAATATCCAAAAAGGGAATATCAGTGGTCAGGGGCGAGGCCATTTGATGTTGGTTATCGGGGTGAACGGACTGTTGACGCTATTCTGTCCGCTACCTTACGAGGTGAAAAACGAAATGTCGGTTATAGAAAAAAAATCTTATCTTTTCAGGAGGTGATTGCTTATTGGCTCAAAGAATTAGGTTTAATCCAACAATTTTCTATTCGAGAAATTGTGGAAGGATCAAATTTATACCGAGCTATTGTCAAACGCGATGAAGAAAGCCCGGAAGCCTTTTTAACCGATGTTGGCTTCGGTGTTTCCCAAGTTTTACCAGCTTTGGTACTACTCTATTATGTCCCTGAAGGCAGCACGGTTTTGATGGAACAACCCGAAATTCATCTGCATCCTTCCGTGCAAAGCGGCCTGGCGGATGTCATTTTACAAGTCGCTAATCACCGCAATATTCAAGTCATTATCGAAAGCCATAGCGAACATTTGTTAAGGCGTTTTCAACGCCGTATTGCCGAAGAACAATACCCCGCCAAAGAGTTAAAGCTCTATTTTTGTGACAGCGTACAAGGCGTATCGAAGTTATCGGATTTAGATATTGATTTATTTGGCGAGATCAGAAATTGGCCGGAAAACTTTTTTGGCGATGAAATGACGGAAATTGCCGAAACCCAGAAAGCCATACTGAAACGTAAAATGCTAGCCGCATCAAACAATGGCGGATAAATTTGTCATTGACACCAATGTCGCTATTAGTGCGAACGGCAAAGATACGCACGCGTCCCTTGCCTGCCAATTTGCTTGTATCGAATTTTTAGAGAATTGCAAGAAATTGCACATAGCCATCGATCTCACCGGATTAATTATGGCTGAGTATGCAAGACATCTGAGTTATGCGGGACAACCTGGAGTGGGTGATATGTTCTTTAAATATCTGCATGACCATCAATATAGCGGCAAAAAAATCCACACCGTGGTGATCACTGAATCCATCGATAGCAATCGTGGCTTTGATGAATTGCCTGAAAATACCTTGGATAATTCAGACCGAAAATTCTTAGCCACTGCGGTTGTCGCTAAGGCCAAAATCGTCAATGCGACAGATAGCGACTGGGAAGAGCAAATTAACTTGCTGCAGTTGCTCAACATCAACCTTAAACAATTATGTCCTGAGCATAGCTGCAAATAGTCCAATTTATGAACCCTAACACCTCCACTATCCAAAACTACCACAAGCGTACCAAACACCACCTGCAACGCTACGCCAAAGGCCCGGAGACGATAGACTGGGATGATCAACCCGATCCGTTCCGGCGCTTCTCCGGGTGCGAGATGTTGACATTGCCCGCGCCCGGACGCGATTTGCAGCCGCTGTTTAGCGACCTCGACAATCCTCAGGCGATTCCGATGCAGCCGCTGGATCTGAACAATGTCGGCTTAATGCTGGAATTGGCGTTCGGTTTATCGGCCTGGAAACAATTCGGCCCGAACCGCTGGGCATTGCGCTGCAATCCGT
>SXGU01155693.1_pt1 | contig 34814 bp, 28 predicted proteins | sample 3174531 | NCBI WGS metagenome assembly SXGU01 (sample SAMN11356863, study PRJNA531348) | freshwater metagenome | isolation source: freshwater sample F1-140 | place: China: Fuxian Lake, Yuxi | collected 2017-12-25 | reverse complement strand
CGTTACAGGACGCCGCCGTCGCCGCACTCTGCAAAACCCTCACCGCCACGGAAACCTGTTTCCCCACCACCAACCTCCGCCTGATTTATCGCCAAGTGGGTTCACCCTGATTCCAGGGCAGGTCAGGATGTCTGAGACTGGGGCCGCGACGTTCTCGTCGCGGTTTCCAAGTGAAACGCGACGGGGGCGTCGCGTCCCCATGAAATATCCGCCGTTCGCGTATGCGTCCGCGGCCGGCCCGTCCGGTTCGCGCCGGCCGGTGAATGGCCAAAGGGGTTGAACTTCTTCGCACATCGCGCACCGTTGCCGAATCCCTCATGCGTGCGCTCCTTACTCTTGCGGTGCTCCTTGCCGCCGTTCCAGTTTCTCACGCGGCGCGGGTACCTGAACTCACCGGTCCGCGCTCGGGCAAATGGGCGCATGAGACGCCGAAAAGCGTGGCCCCCGATCCCGGTGTCGTGTGGGGCCGGCTCGACAATGGTTTCCGCTATGCGCTGCTGCCGCACGCCGGCGTGCCCGGCCGGGTGGCGCTGCAGCTCATCGTGCTCTCCGGGTCGCTGGACGAGCAGGCGGATGAACTCGGAATCGCGCACTACATCGAGCACCTGGCGTTCGGCGGCACGACGAATTTTCTGCCGGGTCAGATGGTGCTGCTGTTTCAACGGCTCGGCGTTGAGTACGGCAGCGACGTCAACGCAATCACGACGTTCGACTACACGGCCTATCGGCTCGATTTTCGGGAAAACAATCCCGGGCTGCTGCGCGACGGCCTCCGGCTTTTCCGCGACTTCGGCGACGGGCTGTTGTTTGATCCCGCGATGATCGAACGCGAGCGGCGCATCGTCCACGCCGAGCTGCGCAACCGGAACACGCTGTCCGGCCAGCAGCAGCAGGCGTCGATGCCCGTCGTGTTTCGCGGCCTGCAGTTCCCCCAGCGTTCACCGGGCGGCAGCGAGGCGCTGATCGGAAAATTCACGCGCGAACAATTCCTGCAGTTCTACCGGCGCCAGTACCGGCCCGACCTGATGGTGCTCGTCGGCGCCGGGGATTTCGATCTCGCGGCGCTCACGGTTCAGGTACGTGAACTCTTCGGCACCCTCGTGCGGCCGACGCCGCCGATCCCGCCGCGGCTGGAGGGCAAGCTCGACGCCCGCGCGCTGCGGGCCGGCGTCTTCCGGATCAGCGGCGTGGGGTCGGCGTCGACCGAGGCGGCGTCGGTGGTGGCGCTGCCGGTGCGGCCCGATTCGCGCGAGGCGCAGATCGAGCGGCAGCGGCGGCAGTTTGTGATGGAGGTATTCGCGGAGCGGATGCGGCGCGACGGCCAAGGGCAGGGGGGCGAGGCCGGCTATGAGGAGTTGCTGGGCAACGGCGTGGCGATGGCCGCGCTGACGGTGCCGGCCCCGGCGTGGTCGGAGGGCGTGTTGTCGCTGGATCAGCTCGTGCGGTTGACGCTGGAGCGGGGCCTCGACCCGGGCGATGTCGACCGGCAGCGCCAGCGGCAGTTGAAAATGGCGGTGCACATGGTCGATCAACTGCCCACGGTTGACCCGGGCATGTTGTGCGAGGCGCTCACCGAATCGATCGCGACGCACACGGTGTTTCCGGGCTTCGCGCAGAAGTACGCGTGGATGCGTGAGTGGCTCGGGCCGTTCAACGCGGTCGAGGCGCAGAAGGTTTTTCGCAGCCTGTGGACTCCGGAGGCGATGGCGTTTCACGTCTCGGGCGGTGTCGATCTGGAACTGACGCCGGACAAGGTGCTGGCGGCGGTGCAGAAGGCGCGGCGGAGCGGGGTCGGCAACGTGATGCCGCGGGCCCGGCGCGACACGCCGTTCACCCTGCCGAAGTTCGCGCCGCCGACCGCGGTGGTCGGGAACCGGGAGCTGCCGCAGTTGGGCGCGAAGCTCATGCGTTTCGGGAACAACGTGCGGCTGAATTTCGTGCCCGGCCGGCAGGAGCCGGGGATCGTGCACGCGGTGGTGCGGGTGGGTTCGGGGCTGCTGGAGATGCCGGGCAACAAGCCGGCGTTGAAGGAATTCGGCCTCAACACGCTGCTCGCGAACGGCGCGGTGCATTTCCGGCCGGAGCAATTCAACGCGCTGATCGAGGAGCGGCTGCTCAACTTTGGTTTCGACATCGCCGATCGCGACGCGTTCACGTTTCGCGCCGTGATGGCGGCGGAGCAGCTCGAGGTGTTTCTGGGCATCGTGGCCGACATCCTGCACGCGCCGCAGTTCAACAGCTTCGTGCACCAGGATCAGCGCCTGCAGGCCGCGATGGGCCGCGCCTCGGGCAGCACCGGGATGGGGGAGGGGATGCGCGGGCTGACCGACCACTTGTTCAAGGGGGATCCGCGTTTCACCTGGGGTTCGCCGCTCGACTACATGTCGATGAGCGTGGTCGACGTGCGCAAGTGGATGGAGCCGTCGCTCGCGCGGGGTTATGTCGAGGCGACGATTGCCGGCGATGTGACCGAGGAACTTGCGGTCAGCACGATGACGCGGACGCTGGGCGCGTTGCGGGTGCGGGCGGAGAAGAAAACGACCGCCGTGCCGCCGAAGCCGGTGCGGGTCACGGCGGACGCCGGGTTCACGCGGGTGGAATTTGTGGGCGAACAAAATGTCGGGCTCGTGGTGGGGACGTGGCCGGTGACCGAACCGCTGCAGGTGCGGGACCAGGCGGCACTCGAGCTGCTGGCGAAAATTCTGGAGATCCGGGTGCGGACGGAAGTGCGGGAGAAGCTCGGGCTGGCGTATTCGCCGTCGGCGGAGTTTCAGGCGTATGACGGATTTGCGAATTTCGCGCTGCTCCGGGCGCAGATCGACTGCGCGCCGAACGACACGACGCGGGTGGCGCCGTTGATCACGGCGATTGGCGCGGAGGTGGCGGCGAAGGGGGTGGACGAAGGGGAGTTCATCGGCGCGCGGGGGATTTTAAAGAGCCAGTTGAAGCAGGCTTTTCGCGAAAATTCGTTTCTGGTGAACACGCTGATGCGGGCGCAGGAACGCCCGGAGGAGACGGAGGAAATCGTGGGGCTGCACGGCGGACTGATGGACACGATCACGATTGAGGAAGTGACGAAGTGGGCGGCGAAGGTGCTGGTGGCGAAAAACTGCCGCAGCGCCGCGGTGGTGCCGAAGGCGTTTGTGGGGTTGTTTGAGGGGGGAAGGTGAGGTGGCTTTGCCCGCGGACGGCCCTGCAGTCACCATCTCAGCGATGAACGAAAGCGAAAACGCGATTGCGGAGGCTGAGAAGGCGGGGTTCGACCTGAGTCTGGTCGATTCAAACCTGCGGTTGACCGTCGAAGAGCGGATGCTGAGGCACGACTCGGCGCTGGAGTTCGTGTTGGAACTGCGGGCGATTGCGGCAAAACAGCCGGCAAAGAAGAACGCGATCAGCCCGTAGGCTACGGCGTACGCCGCAGCACCCGGCCGCTGCGGGCGGCGGTGAGTTTGCCGGCGTCGACCGTCACCATGCCGTTCACGATCACAATCGGAATGCCTTCCGGATACTGGTGCGGTTGCTCGAAGGTCGCGGTATCACGCACTGTCGCCGGGTCAAACACGACGAGGTCCGCTTGCGCGCCCACCGCAATCCGGCCGCGGTCGGCGAGACCTAGCCGGCGGGCGGGGAGCAGCGTCATCTTGTGAATCGCCGCCTCGAACGTGAGGACATGTTTCTCGCGCACGTAGCGACCAAGGACGCGCGGAAACGTGCCGTAGCCCCGCGGGTGCGGCACGCCCTCGCCGGGTTGGGAAAGGCGTCCGTCGGAGGCGATCATCGTCTGTGGGTGGCGCATGATGCGCTCCACGTCTTCGTCGTTCATGGCGTGGAACACACATCCGGCGCCGCCGGCGAGCTGCGCCGCGATCACGAGATCGGCGCCGTTTTCGGGAGTGGGCGCGAGGCCGCGCTCGACCGCCCAATCGCGCAGGGTGCGGCCTTCAAGCGCCCGATTCCAGTCGACCCGCGAAAACTGCACGCGGGCAATGTCGCCTGCCCCGCGATCGGTGAGAATCGCCTCGATGATCTCCGTCTTCATTTTCGCGCGCTGTGCCGGATCGGCGGCGCGTTCCTTGAACCCACTGGCTCCGCCCGCGAGGGCCCACGAGGGGATCAGCACGGAGATCGACGTGTAGCTCGCGGTGTAGGGATACTGGTCGATCATCACGTCGAGGCCGGCGGCGCGCGCCTCGTCGACGAGTTTCAACGTGCGGGTGCTCGCACCCCAGGAGGGCTGGCCGACGACCTTGTGGTGCGTGAGCACGATGGGAATCCGCGCCTCGCGTCCGATGGCGATCGCCTCCCGCACGGCGGGCAGGAGCTGCAGGCCCTCCTCGCGCAAATGCGACGTGTAGATGCCGCCGGCGCGCGCGGCGACGCGGGCGAGCGCGATGATCTCGTCGGTCTGCGCAAAGGTGCCCGGCAGGTATTTCAGACCGGTCGAGAGGCCAAACGCGCCGTCGCGCATGGCCTGCGCCACGAGGTTTTCCATGGTGGCGAGTTCCGCCGTCGTGGGCGCACGATCGACGAGCTTCAGCACCGAACGGCGGACGGCGCCGTGCCCGGCGAGGAAGGCGACATTGATGCCCAGCGGAAGTTTTTCCAGCCGGGTTAAATATTCGCCGAGTGGCAACGGACAGTCGCCATCGGGTCCGCCGAGCGCGGTGGTCACGCCCTGGCGCACGGCGCTCTCCGCCGCGGGCAGGCGTTCGAGCGGGTCGAGGTGCGCATGGAGGTCGATGAAGCCGGGTGCCACGGCGAGCCCGGCGGCGGCGATGCGGCGCGAGGCGATGGCGTTGGCAAGGTCGCCGACGCGGACAATCTTGTCGCCGCGCACACCGACGTCGGCGCGCTGCGGGGCGGCGCCGGTGCCGTCGTAAACCATGCCGCCGGCGACGATCAGATCGTAAGCCGGGTCAGCGGCGGTGGCCGGGAGGGCGAAAATCAAAAGGAGCGCGGCAAGGGTCGAGGTGGGACGCATGGGGAAATAGGAACGTGGCTGGCGGCGCCCGCAAGAAGGGGATTGGGACTTAAATGTGGTGGGCACAATCTACGAACACGCGACCGGGCGGAAGATTTTCGAAGCCATCCAGGAAGACATCGCCGGGCCCGTCGGCATGGAGGACTACTCGCCGGCCGATGGGAAATATGAGCGCGGCGCGGCGTCGATGCACGCGGCCTATCCGTTTCGGGTCACCGCCCGGGATCTCGCGCGTTTCGGTCTCCTCATGCTCAACCGTGGCGAGTGGAACGGTCGCCGGCTGATCGACGCCGCTTGGGTCGACGAGAGCACCCGTTACCACTCCGACGCCACGCTCTACTCGATCGATGGCTACGGTTACATGTGGTGGGTCGCGCGTCAGTTCAACAAGCACCCTCATCTGCCGGGCGTCGAACTGCCGGAGGGGACCTATTCCGCCCGCGGCGCCGGCGGGCACCTTGTGCTGATCATACCGCCCTACGGCCTCGTCATTGTGCACCGGGTGAACACCGATGTGCCGGGACCGCGCGTGACGGACCAGCAATGCGGGCAGTTGGTGAAGCTGATTCTGGGTGCGCGGAAGTAAGAATGTGCCGAAAAGGTCATTCGGAGCGCGCCGCTTCGTCGGCGCCGCGATTGAAAAACGGCTGCGGCAAAGCGCAGCCCTCCGAAAAATATGCGTCGCCCAGTCCTTTTTCTACGCCCGCTCAGAGCGCTTTCCGGCGGCGACTGATCCTGATCCGGGAATTGATCGCGGGATAAAACCGCTCCTACAGTTTCAAGCCGCGCCTCAACCTCCACCGAAGAATTTCAGGATCCGCCGCAGGCTCGCGACGAGGACATCGATTTCCTGCTCGGTGTTGTAAACGTAGAAACTCGCGCGCGTCGTGCTGGTGAGGCCGAGCTTGCGCATGAGCGGCTGGTTGCAGTGGTGGCCGCCGCGCAGCGCGAGTCCGTCTTCGTCGGCGAAGGTCACGATGTCGTGCGCGTGCACGCCCTCGAAGGCGAAGCTCACGAGGCCGCTGCGCTCGCCCCGGGGCCCGATGATCCGGATCCCGGGGAGCGTGGCGAGTTGGTCGTAGGCGAGCCGGGCCAGGGCGCCGTCGTGCTGCGCGATCGCGTCGCGCCCCAGCGCTTCGAGATAGTCGCAGGCGGCGCCGAGGGCGATGGCGTCGGCGACGTTGGGCGTGCCGGCTTCGAAGCGCTCGGGCGCGGGTTTCCAGCTCGCGCTCTCGTAGTTGACGCTGACCACCATGCCTCCGCCCGTCTCATCCGGGGCGAGCGCGTCGAGGAGGGCACGGCGGCCGTAGAGCACACCGATGCCGGTGGGGCCGCACATTTTGTGACCGGAGAACGCGACGAAGTCCGCCCCGATCGCGCGGACGTCGAAGGGTCCGTGGCCGATCGATTGCGCGGCGTCGATGACCGTGACGGCGCCGACCGCCCGGGCCCGTGCGCAGAGCAGGGCGACGGGATTGATTGTGCCGAGAGTGTTGGAGATGTGCGTGAACGCAAAAATCTTCACCTGCGGAGTCAGCAGCGAATCGAGCGCCGCCAGATCGAGACCGCCCTCGGCGTCGGTCCCGAGCACGGGCACATGGCGGAGCGTGGCCCCGGTCGCTTTGGCGACCTGCTGCCACGGCACCAGATTGGAGTGGTGCTCCATCTCGGTGGTGAGGACGACGTCACCCGGCTGGAGTTTTTTGGCGAAACTGTGCGCGACGAGGTTGAGGCTCTCGGTGGTGCCGCGGGTGAAGATCACCTCGGCGGGGTCGGCGGCGTTGATGAACGTGGCGACGCGGGTGCGCGCGCCCTCGTAGGCGTTGGTCGCGCGCATCGAGAGCGTGTGGAGCCCGCGGTGCACGTTGCTGTTGTCGCGCTCGTAGTAGCGCACCAGGGCGTCGATCACGCGGCGCGGTTTCTGCGACGTGGCGGCGTTGTCGAGGTAGACGAGCGGCTTGCCGTTCACCTCTTGGTGGAGGATCGGGAAATCGGAACGGAGGTTTGACCAGTTGGGCATGGCGCGCGGGAGAAAGATGCGGAGAAAGAAGAAAGAGAAAGGAGGTTGGTGGCGGGGTGTCACCATCCGAGTTTGTCCAGGCTTGGCAAACGGCGCGGCGACTTCGACAACGGGCGCGCAGAAACGCCCGGGCGGTCACGTTAATCTGGGCGGGTTCCCACCGTGCTCCCGTCTTCGCCCATCTCGCCGCTCCGGACGCCCTGGTCGCGTCCGTTTCACGTGCTCGCCAAACCGATCGGCGCGCGGTGCAACCTCGAGTGCAGCTATTGCTTTTATTTGGAAAAGGAGCCGGCGCTGTACCCGGACACGGGCGTCCTGCGCATGAGCGATGCGACCCTCGAGCGGTTCGTGCGGGATTATCTTTCCGCGCAGCCGGGTGCGGAGGTGGCGTTTGCGTGGCAGGGGGGCGAGCCGACGCTGATGGGAGTGGAATTCTTTGAGCGGGTGGTGGCGTGGCAGCGCCGGTACGCGGCCGGCCGGCAGGTCACCAATGCGCTGCAGACCAACGGCACGCTGCTCGACGAGGCGTGGTGCGCCTTTCTCGCGCGGGAGAAGTTTCTGGTTGGCCTGAGCATCGATGGACCGCGCCTGCTGCACGATGCGTACCGGGTGGACCGCGGCGGCCGGCCGACGTGGGATCGGGTCATGGAGGGTCTGCGCCGTTTGAAGCGGCACCGGGTGCAATTCAACACCCTGACGGTTCTGCACCGGCGCAACGTGCGGCACGCGATCGAAGTGTACGAGTTTCTGCGCGAGCACGGCTCGGGCTTCATGCAGTTCATTCCGCTGGTGGAGCGCCGGCCGGAGCCGGCGGAGGTGGCGCGCGGGCTGGCGCACGGGGCGCCCCGGTCGGCCGGGGGCGGGCTGGTGCCGCGCGAGCGACTGGAAGAGGTGATGGCAGCCGAGTGCCCGCCGCCCGAGGGTGTCGGCGATTTTTTGATCAAAATCTTCGACCATTGGGTGCGGCGCGATGTCGGCCGGATTTTTGTGCAGACGTTCGATGTGGCGCTCAGCGCGTGGATGGGGCAGGGCGCACCGCTGTGCGTTTTTCAGGAAGCTTGCGGCCGCGCGCTGGCGCTGGAGCACAACGGCGACGTCTACGCGTGCGATCACTTCGTCTATCCGGAGCATCGGCTGGGCAACCTAAACGCGACTCCGCTGGCGGACATCGGCCACGGGGCGGAGGCGGCGCGCTTCGGGGCGGCGAAGGCGGACCTGCCGCGGGTGTGCCGTGAGTGTCCGGTGAAATTTGTCTGCAACGGCGACTGCCCAAAACACCGCTTGGTCGAGGCGGGCGAGGGCGAGCCCGGACTGAGCTATCTTTGCCCGAGCTATCTCCGGTTCTTCACGCACATCCGCCCGAAGATGGAGCAGATGGCGGCGCTCCTGCGGGCGGGCCGCGCGCCGGCGGAGATCATGGCGCGAGGTTTTTCCGGCGCCAAAACCTAATCGGCGTGAGTCTCGGTCGTGGTGGGTGTGGGATCGCCCTTGAGCGCGTTGAGGGCGGCGTGCCAGCCGAGCGTAGCGCATTTGATCCGCGCGGGAAACGTGTGCACGCCGGCGAACGCGGCCAGATCGCTGATCTCCTCGGGTGCTTCCCCGGTCGTCACGATTCGGTGGAAGTCCTTGAACATCGCCTCGACCTCCGCGCCGGTCTTGCCCTTCACCTGGGTGGTCATGAGCGATGCGCTGGCCTGCGAAATGGCGCAGCCGGAGCCGTCGAAAGAAATTTCGGCGATGCGGTCGGGCTGCCCCGGCGCGTCGGCGACCACCCGCAGATACACACTGCATTGATCGCCGCACGACGGGTTGTCCCCGTGGGCCACGCGGTTGGCGGTCGGCAGCCGGCCGCGGTTGCGGGGGCGCTTGTTGTGGTCGAGGATGACCTGTTGGTAGAGTTCTGAGAGATCGCCGGACATGGGGAGGAGTGGCGAAGGTCGATGGCCGCAGGCCAATTGGCAACTCGCGAGCGCGGGGATTTCGGTGCGCCGCGGCCGGGGAAGACCCCGCGGCTATTCCTCGTATTCGGCCCAGCTCGTGGCGGTCTCGGTCACGCGCACGCGCTCGAGGCGGACCCCCGGCGCGATGGGGCGGGCGGAGTCGCCGGGCGGGGTGGTGAGTTTGGCGCGAACGGCGTGGAAAATTTCGCGGGCGAGGATTTCCGTGGTAGGGTCGGTATTTTCATACGCGAGCACGCGGTCACCGTAAGCCGCGCGCAGGTGATCAAACTGCGGATCGGCGGTGTTGAGCGCGAAGGTGTGGTCGAGGCGCGCGACGGTGTCGGCAGCGGCGGCCTTTAAGTCGGCAAAATCGCAGACCATGTCGCGGGCATCGAGGGTCTCGGCGGTGACGACGATTTCGATGGTCCGGCTGTGACCGTGGGGGAAGCGGCACGCGCCGGGATGCTTGGTGAGCAGGTGACCGCTCTCGACGGTGAAGGTCTTGGCAAGGCGGAAAGGCATGCGGTGAACGAGTAAGACGGGAGGAGAGGGGAGATCAACCCGAACGAAAGCGGCGCCAATCACCGGCTGTCGTGCGACTCGCCGCTCCGGTGCCGTCGTTGTGCGCGTGCGGGTGCGATCGACGGGGTCATGTCGCGGATCACGGATCGGGTCCTAATAATGCCCTAGGCCAAAGATTGGCGCGGCCATGATTACTTCGGTGAATGCACAGATAGAAACCTCTGGTCGGTGGCGCGGAATACGCGATCCGCGACATGACCCTTTTGGTCAGTTCGGTCGCCGCGCGGTCAATGCGCGCGATAAGAAGTTGCCCCGGCCGGGTGAGTTCGGCGAAATGAGATCTACTTCGACATGGCCAACGTTCAGCCCACCGCGGTGTTTCTCAGCTACGCTTCGCAGGACGCGGCGGCAGCGCAGCGCATGTGCGCGGCGCTCCGCGCGGTGGGCGTCGAGGTGTGGTTTGACCAGAACGAACTCGGCGGCGGCGATGCGTGGGACGCAAAGATTAGAAAGCAAATCGCCGAGTGCGCGCTCTTCGTGCCGGTGATCTCGGCGAACACGCAGGCGCGGCTCGAGGGTTATTTCCGCATCGAGTGGAAACTTGCCGCGCAGCGCACGCATGCGATGGCCGACGAGAAGGCGTTCCTCCTGCCCGTCGTGATCGACGGGACGTGCGACGCCGAGGCGAAGGTGCCGGCGGAGTTCAAGGCCGTGCAGTGGACGCGTCTGCCCGGTGGCGAGCAGGCGGAGAAATTTTGCGCGCGGGTGAAGAAGCTGCTCGGCGGTTCGGAACTGGAGCCGGAGCGCCCCCGCCCCGGAGAACGCGGCGAGGGCACTGCGTCCCCAGCCAAGCCTGCCAAAATCCGTCGTCAGTGGTTCGTGCCAGCGCTGCTCGGGGCGGGCGCGCTGATCGCGCTGGCGATCTGGCGGCCTTGGAAAACACCGGCCGCCCTCGTGGTCGCGCCGTCGCCAGCACCGGCGCCGGACGCCACGACGACTCCCAAGCCCGCGGCTCCGCTTTCCGAGGCGCGCCAACTCATCGCGAGGGCCTGGGTGCAGTTGAACAAGCAAGATCTCGCCCGCGCCGAACTCGACGCCGCCGACGCCCTGTGCAGGCGCGCCGCCGAACTCGACCCGGTCGATGCCGAGGTGTGGGCGACGTGGACACACGTGCATGGCGGGCTGTGGAGATCCGGGTTCGACTTTTCCGACACCCGCAAGGAGGCCGCGCGTGATTGTGCCAGCCGCGCCCTGGGGTTCGATCCCGCGTCGTTTGAGGTGCGGCTCGCGCAGGGTGTCTATTGGGTGGTGGTGCTTGACGGCCCAAAATCGGCGGAAGTGGAGGCGCTGTTCCGGAAGCTCCTGCAGGAACAGCCCGATGAACCGCGCTGCCTGCTGACCTTCAGCTTTTACCTGACGCGATGGGCCGAAACAGCATCCGAGGGGGCGGCCAAACTGGAACGATTGGCGGAAAACCCCAACTACGCCGCACTCGCGTGGACGGAGCTGGGTTGGTTCTATTGGCACCGCAACAATGACTGCCGCAAGGCCGATGCGGCGGCCGATCGGGCCATCGCCGCCTTGCCTTTTTGGAATAATCTCGGGCTGAAGGCGAGGCTCGCGGCCTACTGGCACGGGGATCTCGACCTGGCGCTCGCGACGGCCAAGCGCATGCCACGGTCGGCGCAACAGGAGGATTGGGGGATGACGCTCATCGACGATATTTATGAAACGCGCCGTGAACCGAAGCAGCGCCTGAGATTTCTGGAATCCGTCCCACGGGAATGGATCTCCTCGAATCTCTTCACCGGCCCGAAGGCATTCCTGACTGGCGTCGCGCGGTTGACCGACGGTGCGGTGGAGCTGGCGCGGCGCGATCTCCGGCGGGCCGTGGAGCTGATCGACAGGCGGATGCTCGACAGCCCCAACGATGCCCGGCTGCACGCATTGAAGGCCGCGGCCCTGCACCACGCCGGCGATCACGTCGAGGCTGCGAAAGCGTATCAACTTTATCGGCAACTCAACCGCGGCAGCTACTTCGATCCGACGAACCTGTTTGAGCCGGCGGAGAAGGTGCTGGATAGGCTCGAAGCGAACCCGCCGTTGGCGGCGGTTCTACGGTTGAACCCAGGGTATGATCCTGTGTGCAGCCACCCGCGGTTTGCGGCCCTCTTGGCGAAGGCCGAGGCAGATCCGAACAGCTCGCCGTATGCGACGCTGCCGGCAGGAGCGGATGTGCCGAAGGGCGCGGAGAAGCCGGCGGCGAAGTGAGCGGGCGCGAAGGTGCGCGTCGTGGAGAAATTATTTCGCGCCGACCAGCTCCGCGAGAGGAACGACCTCGACGCGTTTTTCAAGACGGTAGCGGCGCCCGCCGGGGTAGACGACGAGGAGTTCGTCGGGCTTCAGGTCGGCGACGGCGTGACGCATCAAACCCCTCCCCGCTGCGCTCCCATGAAATCCAGCTTCGTGTCAGTAGTTCGTCTGGTAGGCCCGGGCGCGGAAGAGGAAGTCCACGATGCTGCCTTCGTGCGGTTGAAACCAATTGAGCTGTACGGTGGGCATCGCGCCGATGTTCAGGCGGTCGATGTGGCGCGCGTCCAGCAGCGCCCGGCTGAACTTCGCATCCTTCGTGATCGCCGAGCAGACCAGCGTGCCGCCAATCTTGGCGAGCATCTGCTCCTGCGGACACTCGACGACCGTGGCGAAGGGGAACATGTATTCCTTCTTCACCATCGCCGCATCCGGCGAACTGCAATGCACGATGGTCGGCCGCACGTAGTCGCAGCGCTCCATCTTCACCAACCGGTCGCCGCCACGGTATTTCGCCGTGACATCCTCGACGCCAGGCTCCTTGAGCGCGGCCTCGATGTCCTTGTCGATCCCTTCCGCCTGGCCCTTCACTGTGAAGGCGGCAATCGCCGCCTGCGGATCGGTGGGTGGCAGCGGCGCGATGGGGCCGAGCTTCTTTGCGAGCGCGTCGGCGATCTCTTTCGTGTGGCGCGAGGCCCACACACCCGAGCAGTTGATGCAGCCGCGACCGCTGTTGATCGCGATGCTGGTCGCCATCAGGTCGATGTACTTCTCCCAGTTGTCCACTTCATCGTCGCCGAGCAAAATCTTGCTGAAGCCCGGGCCGTGCACCTGGACGGCGGGGTTGCCGTGGTAACGCTCGACGGTGGCGGTTGAGCCGAAAATGAGCGTCTTGGGGCAGTGCGTGAGCACGGCGGCGCCAACCTCGGCCGCTCCCGGATAAATGGAGATCGCCTGCTTGGGGATGCCCGCCTGAAAAAACGCCTGGGTCATGCGCCACGGCGTCCAGGGCTCCTGCGGGCCGGGTTTCAACACGAGGCCGATCTGCAGCGGAATGATCGGGAGCCAGAGGCCGTGCACCCCGGGAGAGTTTGAGGGCAACACCATCCCAAGCACGGGCGTCAGGGCCTGGTAGCTGCGCATGACGCCGTTCTCCATGCCGTAGCCGCGAGAGAGGATGTCGAAGTCAAGTCCGCGGGTCAGCGAGGTGAGGATGGCCTCAAGGTTCTGGAGTACATAGGCCAGCTTTCCCATGTTGAAGCGGCACATGTGTTCCGGAAGACCAGTCGTGGCGGACTGGCATTTGACGAACTCGTCGGGCGTCTGCGTGCCATCACCGGCGGGCAGCGTGGCGTTGATGAACAGGTCGCCCGCCTTGCGGCACATGGCGAGCAGCTCCCTGCTGGGGATCTCGCGCAGCACTTCGCGCGCGCGCTCCGCGTGGCGCATGTCGCGGGCGATGATGCCGGCATTGGCCTGGCTGACTTCGGCCATCAGTTCGCCCGTGGCGTGATGGTACACCTTGTCGACTTCGAGGCTCTGGTAGGGCTCGCCCCAGCGGAGGATTGGAAAATGGATCATGGGTGGTAAACTCCTTGTACGGATAGATTCACTGCGAGAAGGTTGAGTTTAGGAACCAAGCCTCAACCACGGATTACACGGATCTGCACGGATAAAGGCGGATTCAATCCGTGCCCATCCGTGAAATCCGTGGTCAACATGGTTCGAGTCTCTGCCTCTTGGGGTGGGTGGAACAGACAGGTCGATCGCGAGCGGTGCACGCGGCCGCTCAATAAACCCCGACCGTGGTGGTCGCGGCGAAGACGCGGTAGGGACGCACGCCACTGACGCCGTCCCAGGGGAATTCGGCACAGGGCGTTTCCAGCTCCGCCTCATCGCGCTCGAGGAAGCGCGGCACGAAGAACTCCTTTGTCAGCGTCGTGATCATCACCCGCCCCGTCTGGCCGTGCTGGGTGATCAACTTCTCGTTGTCGTCGACATCCACGAGCTGAATCACCGCGCGAGGCTGGGGCGCGTGATAGATGATCTTGTACTGATTATCGGCCCGCAAGGTCCGTGCCCGGGCGAGACCCATGAGGGTGTTGCCGTAGCAGGCGGCCAGATAGACTTTGGGTCCGAGCAACTCCTCGACCGCGAACCGCGCCCACTGGGAGGTCATCTCGGTGCCACCGCAGAAGATCCCGGTCATGCCGGACTTTTCGATGCTGGATCCTTTCGCCTCGAGCCGTCCCGCCAGCGCGTCCAGCAGCTTCGGCGTGACGAACATGCACTTGATGTCATGGCCGGCGGAGAGAATCGTCAGCGCCTGATCGATCACATGATCGGAATAGAGTTTCAACTCGGCCATCGCGCCGCGCTTGATGAGCTTGACGACCCAGCGCGGATCGAGATCGACGCAGAAGCAAATGCCGCCGCGATGCTGGCAGAGATGTTCGACGGCGAGCCGGAGGCGGCGCGGCCCGGAAGGCCCGAGCATGAGCCAGTTGGAGCCCTTCGGGAAATGGGAGTCGGGCAGCGTCTGGGAGAGCATCTCGTAGTCGATGCGGAAGTCGTCGACGACGACGCGACTTTTCGGAATGCCGGTGGTGCCGCCGGTCTCGAAGACATAGGTGGGCTTGTTCGCGTAGGCCTTCGGGACCCACCGGCGGACGGGGCCACCGCGCAGCCACTCATCTTCGAAGTGGCCGAAGCGTGTGAGGTCGGCGAATGTCTTGATCTCCGTCCGCGGGTCCCATCCGGCCTTCTTCGCCCATTCCAGCCAGAAGGGCGTGCCGGTCTCCGGGGAAAAATGCCACTGGATCACCTCACGGAGATGCTCGTCGAGTTTCTGGGCGGCGCTCTTGATCGCGTCAGGTGAAGCGGAGGCGGTTTGGCTCATGGATGACTTTGCTCTGGTGATGAGATGATGTCCAGTTGACCGGACTTATTTTCGATGGGAATGACGTTGGGAAAGACGCGGAAGACGCAAACCTTCGTCCGCCCCGCCGTCAACGGGCGATTGAAATAAACTGCCGCACCGGATCGATCGTGGCTCAAACCGGACGAAAACCCTTGTCCGGGTCTGGGGAATTTGTCGGGCTGGCGCGTCCGCTGCGTTTCCTTTTCTTGTTTCACTCGTCACGCCACATCCGACTCCGACAAATTCCTCATGATTGAACCGTTTGCCTCCCGGCCCGCGCCCAAGCTGATCTTCGGACCGGGTGCGTTGCGGGAACTGCCGGCGGGAGTGCGCGAGGTTGGGGGCTCCGCGGTGTTCCTCGTCAGCGACTCCGGGCTCGCGCGCGCCGGTCATCTCGGGCGGGCAACCAGCCTGCTCGCGGCCGCCGGAATTCCCGTGACGACCTACGATCATGCGCACGAAAACCCGTCTGAGTCCGACGCCGCCGCCTGTTGCGCGCTCGCGCGGGGAAAGCGTTTTGACTGCTTCGTCGCCCTCGGTGGTGGCAGCAGCATGGACACGGCCAAAGCGTGCAATTTCCTGCTCACGAACGGCGGCGCGATGCGCGACTATCACGGCTACGGCAAGGCGAAGAAGCCCCTGTTGCCGTTCATCGCCATCCCCACCACGGCCGGCACGGGCAGCGAGTGCCAGTCGTACGCGTTGGTCAGTCGGGATGACACCCACGAGAAGATGGCGTGTGGCGATCCCACGGCGTGCGCGCGCCTCGCCATCCTCGATCCTGAACTGACCGCCACCCAGCCAAGGTCGGTCGCCATCCTCACGGGCCTCGACGCGCTGGCCCACGCGTTGGAGTCCGCCGTCTCCACGAAGCACAACGCCATCTCGTCGATCCATTCCGAAAGCGCCTTCCGCCATCTTTCAGGGGCGATCGGCAACGTCATCGCCGGGAGCCCCGGTGCCGGCGATTGCGGTCAAATGCAACTCGGCGCCGCGCTGGCCGGGCTGGCGATCGAGAACAGCATGCTCGGCGCGGCGCATGCGACCGCCAATCCGCTGACCGCCCGGCACAACGTGGTGCACGGGCACGCGGTGGCACTGATGCTGCCCCATGTCATACGCTTCAACACCGAGGTGCCGGCGGCCGCCGCGGTTTACCGCCGGTATTCCGCCATTCTACGGGAATCGGGAGTGTCGTCGCTGCCCCTGAGCGACTGGGTCGCGCAACTCGTCGCCCAGAGTTCGTTTCCGTCCCTGAACCGCACCGCGGCGGAAATCACCGTGCTCGCCGGGGATGCGAGCAGGCAGTGGACGGGCAAATTCAATCCCCGGCCGTTGCAGGTGGACGATTTCGTCGCACTCTATCGGTGTGCTTTCGCTTCCCATGGTACTTTCTGAACGGACTTCCCGCACGACTGAGGAAGTCGGTTTTTTTGGAGGCGGGGTGCCCTCACCCCGCAGCTCATCGCTAGCGACTGCGCAGTCCCGCGGGGTGGGGGCACCCCGCCTCCAGCAGACAATTACTTTTTGCGTCGCGCTGACCGTTTACTGCGCCCTCGCCCTCACCGGGTGCGGCGATCGCACCGCCGCACCCGACACCAAGCGCGGCGCACCACCAGCCGCGGCGCCACCCAGGACGGCGTGGCCGATGACGCGCGGAGGCCCGGCGCTGAGCGGAAGCATTGCCGCAAAAATCACCGTCAAACCGAAAGTCGCGTGGACGTTTTCCGGCACGGGTTCGATCAATGCCGAGGCCGCCATCGCCGACGGCCATGTTTTTGTCGGCACAGAAAAAGGCAGACTGCATTGCCTGTCCGTCGACACCGGAAAGGAACGCTGGCACTTCGACACGAAAGACGCGATCACCGCGGCGCCCGCGATCAGCGGCGCGCTGGCCTTCCTGTCATCGAACGATGGCATCCTTTACGCCCTCAACACCGCCACGGGCGCTGAAGTCTGGCGCTTTGCGACCGGCGAGAAAATCAGTTCGGGAGCAACCGTGATCAAGCGTCCGGGCGGCACGGAAAACTGGGTGCTCGTCAACGGCTTCGACGGCACCACCCGCGTCCTGCAGGCGACCGACGGCAAGGTGGTCTGGTCCTACAAGACCGACGACCAGGTCAATGGCGCACCCGCCGTGGTGGACGGCCGCTACGTCGTGTTCGGCGGCTGCGATGCGCAGCTGCACGTCGTGAATCTGGCGGACGGCACCCTGATCCACCAGATTCCGACGAGCGCGCAGATTCCCGCGTCGATCGGGACGTTTGGCGCCATGGCGTTCTGCGGCAATTACGCCAACCAGGCGGTCGCCTTCGACGTGCCGGGCGGCAAGGTGGCCTGGACCTATGAGGATCGCTCGCTGCCCTTTTTCAGTTCGCCCGCCGTCAATGAACAGCTCGTCCTGATTGGCTCGCGCGACAAACATCTGCACGCGATCAAGCGCGCGACCGGCGAAGGCGCCTGGAAATTCCAAACGGGCGGCCGCGTCGAAGGTTCACCCATCGTGTTTGCCGACGGCGTGGTCTTCGGGTCCACCGACGGGCGGCTCTACGCCGCCGGTCTGGAGACCGGCGCGGAACTCTGGCGCCTCGAACTCGGCGAGTCGTTGGCCGCCTCCCCCGCTTTCGGCGAACACCTGATTGTCATCGGCGGAGACAAGGGCACGGTTTTCGCGATTCGCGAATCGATCGCCAGGTAGCGGAATCCATCCCCCGTTACCTGCGTCTTTCCCCTCCCACCGCCGCCTTGTCGCCCGCCACCCCTGCCGCCAGGAGTTTCACGCTCGCGGGAAAACTACTTCATCTCGAGCTCTGGGCAGGTCCGGTGCGCAGAGTTCGACCAGATGCTCCTCGACCACGCGCGCGCCAGGGGCGCCGAGGTCCGGGAGGAAACGGAAGTCACGCCGCTGCTCGCCAGCCCCGGCGGCGCGGTGGAAGGCGTGGAAGTGCGGACCAAGCATGGTGCCGCGGTCGACCTCCGGGCGCCGGTCATCGCCACCGCCGGTTGAGGGGATCGGGCGATTCGAGATTGAAATCCCCGGGCGTTGGGGGCAAATCCGACAAACTCCTTTCGTGAAAATCGTCTTTTTGACCGCGGGTACTGGGAGCTACTACTGCGGCGCGTGCATGCGCGACAACGCCCTCGCGCGCGAACTTCACCGCGCCGGCGACGAGGTGACGATTGCGCCCATGTACCTGCCGCTCATGCTCGATGAGAACACGCTGGCCGGCAATGAGGCGGTCCCGGTTTTCTTCGGCGGGATTAATGTCTTTCTGCAGCAGAAGCTGGCGATGTTCCGCCACACGCCCGCCATCATGGACCGGCTGCTGAATTCCGTCGGACTCCTCCGCTGGGCCGCCCGGCACAGCCACATGACATCGGCCCGCACGCACGGCGAGATGACCTTGGAAATGCTGTGCGTCGGCTCCAGCCGGCTCGGCAAGGAAATGGAGAAGCTGCTGAGCTGGCTCAAACACACGGAAAGGCCCGACGTCGTATGCCTCTCCAATGCCCTCTTCGCCGGGTTCGCCGCGCCGTTGAAAAAACGCCTGGGCGTCCCGGTCATCACCTTCTTTCAGGGCGAAGATGGTTTCCTTGATGGATTGCCCGAACCCTACCGCTCCAAATGCTGGGCCGCCCTGGCGGAACAGTTGCCGAACTCCGACCTGTTGCTCGCACCCAGCCGTTTTTATGCCGGGTTCATGCGCGAACGGCTCCGCCTCGCGGAGCACGCCATCGAGGTGGTTCCCAACGGCATTCAGCTCGATGGCTATTCGGTCGCGCCGGCCCAGCCGGCGCCGCCCGCCATCGGGTTTCTCGCGCGCCTGTGCCGCGAAAAGGGAGTCGAGCTGCTGGTCGACGCGTTCCTGGTCCTCGCGCGCGAACTGGGCGACACCACGACGCGCCTGCACCTCGCTGGCGCCGCCACGGCGGGCGACGAGCGGTTGATTGCGGAACTGCAAAGGCGCCTCGCGGCTGCGGGGCTCGCGGCGCGCGTCCAGTGGACCCCGAATCTCACTCGCGAGCAAAAGATTGAATTTCTGCGCGGCCTGACGCTCTTTTCCGTGCCCGCCGTCTACGCCGAGGCGTTCGGACTTTATGTGATCGAGGCGATGGCCTGTGGGGTCCCCGTGGTGCAACCCAACTCGGCGGCTTTTACGGAAATCATCGCGGAGACCGGAGGCGGCGTCTGGGTTCCACCGCGCGACGCCGCCGCGCTGGCCCGGGCCTGGCAGCAGTTGCTGGGTGACTCCGCCCGGCGGCAGACGCTCGGTCGCGCCGGCCGCCTGGGCGTGGAAAAATTCTTCACGGCCCGGACGATGAGCGAGCAGTTCCGCCGGGCCGCCCGGCGGATTTGTCCATCATGCTGAGACTCCTCACTACAAATTGTTGCCGCCCTCGCCGTGCCCCCGCCAGCCAGGCCGCCAAGCCGGTGCGGCGCGCTGAAAAACGGCGAAGCATGCACCGACACCTTGATTCAACGGGACCGAAATCCGATTGGGGAGATTGTCGGGTTGGCCGGACCGTTTGCGCGGATCACCTCTGAACCGACCGCCATTCCCACCTTGCACACCGACAAACTCATCCCGGATCGTTTTCATTTCAGCGCCCGCCGCCTGGTCGAGTTCGCCGACACCGATCTCGCCGGGATCGTGCACTTCGCCAATTTCCTGCGCTTCGTGGAATGCGCGGAACATGCTTTTTTTCGGTCGCTGGGTTTTCGGGTGCACACGGCCGACGGCGCGGTCCAGCAGGGTTGGCCGCGGCTGGAGGTTTCCTGCAAATATCTCAAGCCCGCGCGATTTGAGGAGACTCTCGAAATTGGTCTGCGCCTCCAGGAAATCCGCACGAGCAGCCTGACCTATGGTTTTTGGATCTTCGGCCCGGAGGATTCTCACCGGGCGCTCCTCGCCACGGGCGCGTGTTCGATCATTCACGTGGCGCTCGACACCAAGGCTCAGCAGATTCGCAAGGTGCCCATTCCCGCCGACCTGCGCCGCGCCCTCGAGCGCGTGTCCGCTCCGCCGCTGGAAAATACTGATCTGACATGATCGAAATCTCTCGAATCTCCAAATCGTACGCCAGCCCCGCCGGGCCCGTCTCGGTGCTGCGCGAACTCGACCTCCACGTCGGCCCCGCCGAGACCGTGGCCATCGTCGGCCCCTCCGGCAGCGGCAAGACGACGTTTCTGAATCTGCTCGGTGCGCTGGACCAGCCCACCAGTGGATCGATCAAGGTCGACGGCGTGGAACTCGGGACCCTCGACCCGGCGGCGGCGGCCCGTTTTCGGAACCGGTCAATCGGTTTTATCTTCCAGCTCCATTTTTTGCTGCCCCAGTGCACGGTTTTGGAAAATGTGCTCGTGCCGCGGCTGGCGGGCGGGTGGGACGAGGACGTGCGTACGACACGCGCCCGCGCCGAATCGCTGCTCGAGCAGGTGGGTCTGCAGGATCGGATTTCGCACCGGCCCTGGCAACTCTCCGGTGGGGAACAGTTGCGCGCGGCGATCGCCCGGTCGCTCATCAACCAGCCGAAGATCATCCTCGCCGACGAGCCGACCGGTTCGCTCGATCCCGCGACTGGCGAGCGCATCGGCGATCTGCTTCTGCGCACGAATGCCGCCGCGCACGTGGCGTTGGTGGTCGTGACCCACAATCCCGGCCTCGCGCAACGCATGCAAAAGACCTACCACCTCACCGACGGGCGCCTGGTGGGGTGAACCATCCCACGATTACCACCATCCGTGACTCCCGGAAATCGTGAAATCTAGAATCTGTCATCTGAAATCTCGGATTTCCGATCCGCGGTATGTCGCGACGTCGGATCTGATCGCAAACCGCGAGGGGTTTGAAATTCCAGATTCACGATTCACGATTTTAGATTTCAAGATTTGCGGCCCCTCTCGACTGAGACTGCCCCTGGAATCGTCGCATCAATGACCGCCACCAGCTACATTCTGCGGAGCCTCCGCCACTATCGTGTCGCCTACCTCGGCGTGCTGGCCGGCGCGGTGCTCGGCTCGATGGTGCTGCTCGGCGCTCTCTTCGCGGGGGACTCCGTCAAGGCCTCGCTCCGAAATATCGCCGAAAAAAGAACCGGCCGGGCCACCCACGTCCTGACCTCCGGTGACCGCTTTTTTCGCCAGGCCCTCGCGGACGATCTCGCCTCCGCGGCCAAGGTCCGGGCCGCACCGGTGACGTTCGCCCGGGGTAGTGCCGTGCACGCCACGACTCAGGCGAAAGCGAATCAGGTTCAATTGCTCGGCATTACCGATGCCTTCTGGCAACTGGCACCACGCCCCACCAACGTCACGCTCGCCCCCGCGGCCTCAGCGGTTGCGGTCAACGACACGCTCTCCCGCCGTCTCAATCTCGCCGTGGGCGACACGCTGATCGTGCGTTTCCAAAAACCCGGAATCCTCGCGGGCAACGCTCCGGTCGCGGGCGGCGAGAGCTCGTTGCAAAGCCTCCGCTGCACGGTCGCGGTCATCGTGGGCGACGCTTCCTTTGGCCGGTTTTCACTCGACGCCTCCCAGGTCCCGCCCGCGTCCGTCTTCATTCCAATTCAGCGACTGCAGGAAATCCTCGGGCAGGCGGAGCGGGCCAATCTGCTGCTCATCGATGCCGTCGGAGCGGTTCCGGACTTGAGTCGCGCCCTCGCGAGCACTGTCCGGCTCGCGGACTACGGCCTCGCCCTGAAATGGATCGAGCAGGCGCAGGCCTTCGAACTTTCCTCGAGCCGAATCTTCCTCGATCCGCAACTGAGTGACGCCGTGGTCGCCGCCGTGCCCGCCGCCCAACCGGTCACGTCCTATCTGGTGAATGAATTTCGCGTGCGCGATCGCACCACGCCGTACTCGATTGGCACCGCCACCACCCGCGAAGCCGCCCCGTTTCTGCCACCGGATCTCGGTGCGGGAGAAATTGTGCTCAACGACTGGCTGGCGAACGATCTCCGGGCATCCGTTGGCGACGAGGTGCGGCTGGCCTATTTTCAAGCGGCCGCCGGTGGGGCGCTGGTCGAACAGAGCTCGGCCTTTCGCATCCGCGCCGTGGTGCCCATGCAGGGGCTGGCGGCCGATCGGGCGTGGATGCCGGACTTTCCCGGTATCAGCGATACGGAGAGGCCGGGTGACTGGAACCCGGGACTGCCGCTCGATCTCAAACGCATCCGTCCACAGGACGATCGCTACTGGGAGGAGCATCGCGGCGCGCCGAAGGCGTTTCTCTCGATCGCCGCCGGCCGCGCGATTTGGTCCACCCGCTGGGGCCGCCACACCGCCCTGCGCATCTCCTTCGATCGCGCGCGAGCGGGCGACCTCACGGCGACTTTGTTGCGCGCGCTGCGTCCGGAAATGAATCAGTTGCTCATGCGAGATTTCCGGGGCGGTGCCGCGGGCGCGGCGACACCGTCGGTCGATTTCGGCGGGTTGTTCATCGGCCTGAGCTTCTTCCTGATCCTCGCCGCACTCGGCCTGGTTGCGATGCTCTTTCAATTCTGCCTGCTGCAGCGCAACCGCGAAGACGCGCTCCTGGGGGCGGTCGGTCTGCCGGCCCGCACGCTGCTGCGGTGGCGCCTCACCGAAGGCGGCGCGATTTTGCTCGTCGGTTGTGCCGTCGGTTTGCCGCTCGCCGCGCTCTACACGCGCGGTATTTTGCGTTTTCTCGAAACCATCTGGGCCGATGGTGGCGGCGCATCCACGTTTTTGTTTTCGGCGGAACACTCCAGCATTGCTGTCGGCTGCAGCGTATTCCTTTTCCTCTCAATGCTCGCGATCTGGCTGGCGATTCGCCGGATGTCACGCCGGGCGCTTTCCATCCGTCTCGCCGCCCAAGGTGAGGAAACCACACCCCCCGGCCAGATTCGCCGCTCCTCGCGGCGGATCGCAGTCAGCGCCATCGCGATTGCCGCCGCCGCCATCGGGCTCTCCGGTCGCGGGCTGCCGGCACAGGGGGCTTTCTATCTCGCCGGCTTTGCCCTGCTCGTCGCCGGGATCGCCGCCTGCCGCGGGTGGATGGCGCGCGCGGACGACGTCACCCGCGACGCCCCGCTCGACGCCCGCTATCTCGGCGGTCTCAACCTCAAGGCGCGGCGCTCTCGCAGCCTCACGGTGATCGGCTTGATCGCGACCGCGGTCTTCATGGTGCTGTCTGTGGCGTCGTTTCGGAAGCACGTCGGCCGCGACTGGCTGGAGCGCGGCAGCGGGACCGGTGGATTCTCCTTCTGGGTGGAAACCACTGCGGCGCAGAACCCGGCGCGCGACGGACAGTCGCGAGGTTTTGAGATCTTCGCACCGCACACCGCCAGCCTCGGGACAATTGTGCCGCTGCGCGCCGGCGTGGGCGACAACGCCAATTGCTTCAATCTCAACACCACTGCTCAACCCCAATTGCTGGCGGTCGACGCCTCCATGCTCGCCACGCGCAACGCCTTTCGCCTGAAACTCCCGTCGCCACCTGGCAAGACGAACGGCTGGAATGCCCTCCGAACACCCGGAGTCGCCGGCGCGATTCCGGCGTTCGTCGACGAGACCACGTTGATGTGGGCGTTGAAGAAGAAGGTTGGCGATGTGCTGGCGTACACCGACGAAAACGGCCGCACTTTCAGCGTGCAGCTTGCCGGCACGCTGACCGATTCGATTTTCCAGGGCTATCTCATCATGGATGAAGCGGCGTTCCTCGCCCGCTATCCGTCGAACCCCGGCTATTCCATTTTCCTTGTCGACGCGGCGGGGACCGCCCCGCTCGATCCGCTGCAAAAGCGGCTCGCGGCCACGGTTGGCGACGTGGGTGGCCGGGTGGAAACCACGCGCGACATCCTCTCGGCCTTTCACCAGATCGAGAACACCTACATCGCCATCTTCAACGTGCTCGGCGCGCTCGGCGCAGTTCTCGGCAGCCTCGGGCTGGCGATTGTCGTCGCCCGCAATCTCCGCGAGCGCCGCGGCGAGTTTGCCGTCATGGCAGCCGTGGGCATCCCGCGGGGCGTGCTGGCGCGCATGGTTTTTTCGGAATTCGGCCGGCTCGTCCTCTGGGGCATCGCGATTGGCGCGGTGGCCTCCGCGATCGCAGTGTGGCCGAGCCTCAGCGCGCTGCCGGCCACGCCCACGATCGCGCTCGTCGCGAGTCTGCTTGTTGGAATTGTCGCCCTCAATCTCGCGAGCGGCTGGGTGGTGTTCCGCTGGTCGCTGCGCGACCTTCGCCCGGGGGTGGTGCAGGATTCTGCGTAGCCAACGGCGCGAAAGTGCGTTCGTCCGTCGGACAAGCGCAGCCGGAGTGGGTCGGTTTGCGGCAGCAGGGACGGGTGCTTTTCGAAGCGCCCGCCACTGAAAGGGGATCATCGGCGGTTTCGCAATCACGCCAGCGGCCATCCCAAGGTCGCACCTGCGGCTTGCACTTCATCGGTAAACTCCCCACGTTTTTCCGCGAAGCTTCTGAACGCTGTCCCCAGCGCTCTTCGCCGGACAACCCCCTCCCCATCAAAACGGTTTTCCCTCTTTCCGCAGTTCCATTTCGTCCCAGCTCCCAATCCTCCAACCATGTATCCCCGTATCGCGTTCCTCTGTGCCGCCTCCCTCGTCTCCCTCGCCACCGCCGCCGAGATCCCGTCTGCGGAATGGCAGATCAAAACCGCCGTCCTGGCGGCACCCTTGGCCGCAAGGGACGCGGCGACCGTCCTCGGTTACGATCCGAGCGGGGCCGTCGTCACGTTGCGCGAAGGGACGAACAACCTGATCTGCCTGGCGGATAATCCCAAACAGAAAGGATTCAGCGTCGCCTGCTACCACAAGAATCTGGAGCCCTTCATGGCTCGTGGACGGGCGCTCGCCGCCGAGGGGAAGAACCCCAAAGAGGTCCTGAATACCCGCGAAGAGGAGGTGAAGTCCGGCAAACTGATCATGCCCGACAAGAGCGTCCTGAACGTGACCACGGGCACGCACAACGAGGCCAACGGTGAGATCACCGACCAATACACCCGCTACGTCGTCTACATTCCCTACGCCACGCCCGAAACGACCGGCATCCCGCTCGCTCCGCTCGGCGAGGGTGGCCCCTGGATTATGGATCCCGGCACCCATCGTGCCCATATCATGATCAACCCGCCGAAATCTTCCGGGGCCGCACCGGCTCCGAAGAAAAAGTAGGGTCCGACCTCAGGCGGGCCGTCGGTCGCCTGAACACTCGCTACACCGGGGCGCGCCAGCGAGTTCAGGCGTTCGGTGTTTGCAGAAATGCCGTTCAGCGCCGCCTTGCGAACATCGAACGCCCTGACTCCATTGGGAGACCGTCTCCGTCACTGTAAGCTCGGGCCAAAGAACGAGAACGATTACGAGAACGAGCAAGATTCTTCTCTTCCGCACTCACCCCCGGTTCCGCAGATACGTTTGCACCTCGTCGCGATTCAATTCCGGCTTCCGCAACCGCTCGCGAAACCGATCGGTCGCCTCAACGGAGATCGTCGGCCGTCTTGATCGTCCGAATCGTCCCCGCCTTCCGCTCGGCGGCGATTTCCTTCGCCCGCCGCTTTTCGAAAGCCTCCATCTCCGCTCTGGGCACGCCGTATTCCTGAAACGCGTAGTCGTCCCCCGCATCGGCCACGTCGAACGGCAGCGCCCGCCGCTGCTCGATCTGGGCGAAGACCATGTTGACCACGTCCGCCGGTTTGAGCCCCATGCGGTCGAGAATTCGGGTGACTTTTTTCACCCGCTGGGATTTCACGCGTGCACGGACAAGGGTGGTCGCAGCCATGGGCTCGAAAGGACTCAAACGAGCCCATCGGTCAAGCCGCGTTGTGCGGCCACGCAGTTTTGCAGGCTGCAACAGGATGAACCCGTCCACACCTTGCCCTCTGTTCGGTCCGTGGCTGACTCGTAGTCCGTCGCGTTCACAGGTCCGGTGAGGTCCGCCCCGGCCTCTCATGGAGTGTGTCGCCGATCAACTGGACCGACACTGTTTGCGGCTGCCGTGTCGAGATAGCTCTGGGTTAGATCCGTAGAAAGATCTTCCGCCGGTACATCCACCAGCAGATCAGCCAGAACACGAGCAGCGTGAGACAGTCCCGCCAGATCGCGCCGTACGCTCCGCTAAAGAGCTTCGCGCCGAGGTGGGTTCTGAGCACGTCGCCCACCCATGGCCTCATCAGCTGCGACATGAGGTAAATCGCGATGGAGTTCATCCCCACGACAATCAGGAACTGCGCCCACTTCCTGAAACCGACGACATCGATCACCCTGTAAAAGGCCGCCAGAATCCACACGACCAACCCGCCGCTGAACAGCGCCCACGAGGGCGTCCAGATCCGTTTCACGATCGGGCAGACCGTGAAACCCGCCAGCACTCCGACCGCGACGAGCGCCAGCCCGGCGACCAGCAACATGCGGACTTTTTCCCGTGCTGTTCGCGAACTTCGCAGCAGTTCACCGCACATCAACCCCATGATCATCGTGGCCAGTGATGGCACAAAGTTCAGCGTCGCATAACCGCCCGGGTTGAACGCAAACGGTGTTTTGGTCGGAAAGAGATTGAGGAACCAGACATCGAACGCGGCTGCGACATTGCTGTTCTTGTTCCAGTGGCCGAAGAAGCCCTCGACGGTCGCGCCGCTGGAGATGTCTGCCGGAGTAACCCCCACCGCCGAGTAGTTGAAGCCTGCGACGGGCAGCGGATAGAGCGCGAAGATTGCCCAGTATCCGACGAGAATCGCTGCCATCACTCCCGCCTGCACGGAGATCCGTCGATTGATGAGAAAGAGCAGGCACGGATAGCCGAGGCCGATCTGGCCGAGGACATTGGTGAATTCCCACTTCGTCGTCCGACCGCTTCCCGTGCCCGACGCGAGGAAGGCCGCGAGCAAGATCAGCACGGCCGCGCGCACGAGGGCGTGCCCGAACTGTCTGCCAAAGGCATGGCCCTGTTCGCTGCGGCGGGCGTACGAGTACGGCACCGCCACGCCGACCATGAACATGAAGGCCGGTTGAATGAGATCCCACGTCGAACACCCGACCCACGCGGCGTGTCCGAACCACCACGCCAGCGTCTGCCAGATCGGATCTTTCACTTGCTCCGCCACTCGCGTGATGCCGAAGGCGTGCGACGCCATGTAGAACATGATGGCACCCCGATAGGCGTCGAGCGAAGCCAGCCGGCCCGGCGGGTTCGGCGGGGGAGGGGGAGGAGACGGAGGCGCGACGGCGGAAACGGTGGAGGCGACCGGAGCGATGGCGGTTGCAGTGCTCATGAGGTTTGGAGTTTGGAGGCGCCCTTCGGCACCGCGAAGCGGTTCAGGTTCACGAGGCACGTGGAGTCGTCGATGATGAGTCCGACGGGCACGCGGTGGCGGGGGTTCAGGACGGTCACGTCCGGGCTCGGTGGCGGGCGCGCGCCCGGCACCGAGCCCGCACCTCGCCGGCGAGAATCGCCCCCGAGGCCAAGGCGGTCTGTTGCAGAAATTCGCGGCGGTTGATCGTGCGGTTCGTCATCATCTGCGTCGCGGCGCCGGGGGCATGGTAAGGTTGTCCCACCAGCGGGCGGTGCGATCACGGCGGCCGGCGGGGCGGTTGCCATGCCATGGAAATGGGCCGTCAACTTCAAGCCGCGTTTTCCCCGGCCTGTCGCCACGATCGAGCGCACCGGCTGGCCGGCTGCTGACATCACTTTTCGATCAACGTCGATCCCTGAGGCAAGCCGACCGGTCTCGAGCGATTGGCAGTGTCACGTAATAAGTGACACTTTACCAGGAGCGCCCGGGTCTACGTTGCCAGAGTGTCACGTATTACGTGACACTCTGGTGAGTGGGCGGAGCCGCAAGCCCGGGCATGCCGGACCGGACTGGCTGCAAAACTGTTTACGACCGACCGCGTCAGATGTATCCTCACCTTCGGAACAACCGCCCCCAACCAACCATGAATACCTGGAAAAACTCCCCGCTTCTTGCCGCCGCCATCCTGCTGACCGCCGTCGTCGCCGCACCCGCCGCCGACGTCCCGCAATATCGCGATCTCTTCAACGGCAAGGATCTCACCGGCTGGATCGATGTGAACACCAGTCCCGACACCTGGTCGGTGCGGGACGGGCTGCTTGTCTGCCGCGGTCAGCCAATCGGCGTCATGCGCAGCGACCGGCAGTATGAAAACTTTCTCCTGCACATCGAGTGGAGGCACCTTGAGCCCGGCGGAAATTCCGGCGTCTTCGTTTGGAGCGAAGGCACCGTGCCGGACGGTCGGCGCCTGCCGAAGGGCTGCGAGGTGCAGATGCTCGAACTCGAGTGGCCCAACTTGAATCGCGAAAAAGACGGCCGGCCGCGCCCGCTCGCGTATGTCCACGGCGAGCTGTTCGGCGCCAACGGTCTCACCACCACGCCCGATAATCCCCGCGGCAATCGCAGCATGTCGTTTGAGAACCGCTGCAAGGGCCGGGGCGAGTGGAACACCTACGACGTCGTCTGCGTCGACGGTGTCATCAAACTCTCGGTCAACGGCAAGTTTGTGAACGGCATCAGCCGGTCGTCGGTGAAAAAAGGATACCTCTGTCTTGAGTCGGAGGGAGCCGAGATCCATTTCCGCAACATCCGCCTTCTCGAACTGCCACCCGGCCGCGCCACCCCGGCGGAGACCGCGGCAGTGGTGGAAAAGTAGATCGGACTCGTCGCCACGCGGCAACCGCAGCCGAAAGAATCAAACCGTGGTCACAGAGATCACTGAGGCCCGGCAGGAGATCACTAAGAATACCGCCGGAAAAGAACGCCCGCTTTTCTGCTCCGTGGACTCTCTTTTCCCTCCGTGATCTCTGTGACAATATAATCGTCTCAACCAGGATTGAAGTGGGTCAATCGCAACCCAGCGATGGACGCATGGTCGACCGTCTGACGGTCGGAGCGGCTTTATGCCGCGGTTCAGCGCCCGGGTAATTCCGTCGCGACGCCAAGTCGTGCCTCCACGGCCGGTCAACGCGGCAAAGAATGCCGGCTACCGCCGGAACGATTTCGTGAAGTCCTCGGCCACCGTCTGGACCACTTTCTTTTCGTGGCGTGACTCGGCGATGAGCTGGTTCAACTTCGCCTCCCACGCCGCGCTGTCCATCGGCAGCGCGATGGTCTGATTGATCAGCGACGAGTAGAGCAGCACGTTGGCCAGCTCGACGGAGCCCATGCCCTCCGCGCCCGGCGCAATCAGCGGCGTGCCGTCGAGAATCGCATCGACGAAGTTCTGCATCAACACCGCGTGGGGGTTGCCCGCGTTGTCGAACGGAATGTCCACGTTCCACACCTCGGGTTTCGCAAAGCCGCTCTTGGAGGTCCGGCTGAACTCGATCATGTCGGCGTCGTTGCGCGTGAAGGAAAGTTTGTTGTTTTCGAGCACCAGCTTGCCGCGCGTGCCGCAGAGCTCGAAACGGTTCGAGCCGGGCGATTCCCCGGTGGACGAAACGAAGACCCCCGTGGCGCCGTTCTTCCACTCGAGATACGTCGTGATGTTGTCTTCGACCTCGATGTTGTGAAACCGGCCCAGCTGGCAGAAGCCGCGCACGCTCGCCGGCATGCCGCACAACCACTGCAGCATGTCGAGCTGGTGCAGGCATTGGTTGAGGAGCACCCCGCCGCCCTCGCCCTTCCACGTCGCGCGCCAGCCGCCGCTCGCATAGTAGGCCTCGGTGCGGAACCAGTCGGTGATGATCCAGTTGACGCGCACGATCTGGCCGAGCTCGCCGCTTTCGATCAGCCGGCGGACCTTTTGATAACGCGGTTCGACGCGCATCTGAAACATCCCGGCGAAGACCTGCTTCGGGCGCTCGGTTGCCGCCGCGATCAGGCGCTCCGCGTCCGCCTTGTGCGCCGAAATCGGCTTCTCGACCATGACGTGCAATCCCTGCTTCAACGCCGCGATGCCCAGCGTCGTGTGCAGGAAATGGGGCGTCGCAATCACGATCGCGTCGATTTCGCCCGACGCGATCATCTCGTCCGCGCTCAGGTAGGTCTTGAGGCCGGGCTTGCCCTTGAAGGGTTCGAGGCCGGGCGCGAAAGCATCGCTGACGGCGGTCAGCGTGCAGCGGGAGATTTTGTTTTCGAGCAGGTATCCCGTGTGGAATTTGCCAATGTTGCCCAAACCGACGATGCCGAGGCGTACGTTTTTCATAGAGGGAAACCTGACTATCGCCGCAGGGAAATTCCGGCGGCAACCTCATTCTAAGGAATTCCATCTGCAATTAGGGCCGATTTTTCCTGTTTCAAGACTTGGAGGGCCCACCTCCGCGTGGACCGCAGCGCGGCCACGGACGACGCGGAGGTCGTCCCGCCAAAGACCGCTGGAAAAAATCAACCGAAGTCTACAATTCACTCTTTCTTTCGAAAGCAAGGTCGGTCGGACAATCGAGACGCCGGCCACGCATTCCCAAAAATGCCGCAGGCATTCTTGTTAAGCAGCCGGTCGAACGCGTCGGCCCCACATTTGGCCGGCGAGGATCAGTCTTCCTAAATACGACCCGCTGCTTGCACCACTGCCGCCACACTCCGGTCCACGTCGGCGTCGGTCGTCGCCCAAGACGACACGCTGATGCGCATCGCGGTGCGCCCCTGCCACACCGTGACGCCCGCCCAGCAGGTGCCTTCCGTCTGGATGGCTTCGATCACCCGCTTGGTTTTTCCGGCATCGCCGAACGCCACCAGCACCTGATTCAAGACGACTTCGTTAAGCACTTCGCACCCCGCCGCGCGCAGTTGCGTCGCGAAACGCCGCGCGTGCGCGCAGTTTCGCCCGATCAGGTCCGCCAGCCCCGCGCGGCCCAGGGTCCGCAGCGCGGCCCAGACTTCGACGCCACGAGCCCGCCGGGAGAGTTCCGGCGTAAAATCGCAGGGATTGCGGTGCGGGCTGTCCGTGGGCAGATACTCCGCCGTGATCGCCATCGCGGCCCGCAGCGCGTGCACGTCGCGCACAAACGCGAGGCCCGAATCATACGGCACGTTCAGCCATTTGTGCGCATCGGTTGCCCACGAATCGGCTTGGTCGATCCCGGTGGCGAGACCGGCCAGCGACGGCACTGCCGCCGCCCAAAGACCACAGGCGCCGTCGACGTGGACCCAGGCGCCGGCCGCCTTCGCCATCCGGCACACCTCGGCGATCGGATCAAACGCCCCGGTGTTTACGTTGCCGGCTTGCAGGCAGACGATGGTCGGACCCGCGATGGGCGGAAGCTGATCCGCGCGCATCCGGCCCTGTCCGTCGACCGGCACCTTGACCACGCGGCTGCGGCCGAGGCCGAGCACCCCCAGCGATTTCGTGACCGACGGATGGACTTCCGCGCCGACGATGACGGTGATCGGTGGAGCGCCGAAAAGGCCGTCAGCCTCGACGTTCCAACCGGCGCGCACCAGCACGGCGTGCCGGGCCGCGGCGAGCGCGCAGAGGTTGGCCACCGTCGCACCGGTCACAAATGCGCCCGCACACTCCGGCGGCAGCCGCAGCACGTCGAGCAGCCAGCGCAGCGCGACCTGTTCCAGATGCGAGACCCCGGGCGTGGGCCGGTAAAGCGCGGCATTCTGATCCCACGCGCCGACCAGCCAGTTTGAGGCCAGCGCCACGGGCAGCGAACCGCCAATCACGAAGCCGAAAAACCGCGGCCCGGCCATCGCTGTCGTCGCCGGTGAACCGACCTCGTCGAGCAGTCGGAGCGTTTCCGCGCCGTCCGTGGGACGGTCGGGCAGCGGTTCGTCGAAGCGTGCGAGCGCCGCGACGGCGGCGGGTGAGGGCGCGACCGATCGCTCCGCCAGGGAGTCGAGATAGCGAATCGATCGTGCCGCCGCGTCGTTCAGGAGTTCGTGCATGCTGACGGGTGTAGACGCCGCCGCGCCCACGGCAAGCCGCGCCTGCGCGGCATGGGCCAAAAACGCGCGCCTACTCCTTCAAATCCTCTGACTTCGGTTCCGGCAGGAAGTACGAGAGGATGAAGCCACCGAGATACACTGCGAAGCCAATCCCCGCCGCCGTGTAGGCAAGCTTGGCCGGCGCATACGCGGTGTCGGAGGTCGTGGCGATCGTCACCGTGACCCACGCGAAGCAGGTGCCAATCAGCCGCCCACCGATGTTGGCCGCAAAACTCTCCCCGGTGCCGCGCAGATGCAGCGGATAGGCCCGCGGCAGATAGTTTCCCCAGAAACTGAACTGCCCGACCGTCAACAGGCCGGCCACAAAGATGCCAACGTACAACCACTGCAGACTGTGTGTCGCACAAATCGCAAACACCACGGGCATGATGATCAGTCCCGGCACCTGGAAAATACGAATGAGCGAGCGACGGCTGACAATCTTCACCGCGAGGATGGCCAGCAGAAACCGGCCCGCGAGCCCGCCGAGTTCCTGCACCTTGGTGACATCGGCCGCCTCCGTCTGGGTGACGCGGGCCCGCGTCTGCGCTGCGATTTTTTTCTGATCGGCCGGCGCCTTGTCCTTGGTCGCGGCGGCGACGGCGGCGTCCGACTTGGCCTTAACGTCCGCGAGACCGGGCACGATGCGCGGAATATGCTGGATGGCGCCGAAGGCCGCACCGTACGCGCAGGCGAACATCGCCGTTGTCACAATCGTGGTCTTGCGCAGTTCCGGCGAGAAGAGCTGGGCGAGACTGGGCCGCTTGAGGGTGCCGGCCGCCTTGCGCTGGGACCAGACCGGCGACTCCGGCAGGAACGGGCGGATGATGATCAGGGGAATCGCCGGGATGACGCCGGACATGAGCGTGTAGCGCCAGGCGGCGTGCGAGTCCTTGATCGCGCCGCCGAACAGGTTGAGCGAATCCGGCAGGGCGATCGTCGGCAGACTGGTGTTGTGCGCGACGCACCAGCCGTTCGCGAACGCCACCATGAAGCCGCCGATCGAGGAAAAAGCCTGGGTGTAGCCGAGGACCTTTTCCCGCCGTTCGTAGTCCGGGAACAACTCCGCGAGCCACGCCACGGCCGCCACGAATTCCACGCACACTCCGACAAAAACCAGGCAGCGGAAAAACAGCAGCATCCAGACGTTGGTCGAGAAGCCGGCGGCAAACGCCGAGAACGCGTAAATCAGAATGCTCCAGGTCAGCACGCGCCGGCGTCCGAGGCGGTCGGTCAGATAACCGCCCAGCAGCCCGAAGATGCCGCCCGCCATGGCGGGGATATAAAAGAGCCGCCCCACCCACGTTTGAAACTCGGGACTGCCGGGAGCGGCGCCGATGAGTTCCTGCAGCGCCGGGCCGACGATGAGCGGCAGCATCAGCAGCTCGTAAATGTCGAAGGCAAATCCGATGGCCGCGATGACGCAGATCAACCAGGCCGTGCGGTTCATGCCCGTTCTTTCCTGAGCAGTGGGGTTCATGCGGTGAAGCGTGCGGAGGAACGTCGCCCGATTTCAAGCTACGATTCGCCGGACCGGAATTTTTTGAATCACCTCGCTCCGCGGTGCGTCTTGTCCTCCGTTGCCGGCGTTGCCCCCATGAATCTGACCGCCCCCTGCTCAATTTGTGGCCACCCCAATCTTCGCCAGAAAATTCACTCCGATAATTCCATCCGTTCCGCTTCACCCATGAACACCCGTCTCCGTCTCTCCCTCCTCCGCGCCCGCCTCGGTTGCGCTTTTCTGCTCGCGCTCGGCCCGATCTTCGCCGCCGCGCCAACGTCGTCCTGGCCTTCCTGGCGCGGCGCCGCCGGCACCGGCAGCGCTCCCGGCGCCCAGCCACCCTTGAAGTGGAGCGATGAGCAGAACATCAAGTGGAAGGCCGCCGTCCCGGGTCTCGGATTCTCGACCCCCATCATCTGGCAGGACCGGATCTTTCTCCTGACCGCCATCGAGACTACGGAGGAAGGGAAGGCCGCGGCCGAATCTGCCGCCGCGACTCCCCGTCCCGAATCGCCCCCGCCCGGCGAGGGTGACGCCAAGGGCAGAGGCAAGGGTGGCAGACGCGGCGGCCCCGGTGGTTTCGGGGGCGGAGGCAAGCCCACCAAGTTCCACGAATTTGTCGTGCTCGCCCTCGATCGCGGCACCGGGAAAACCGTCTGGCAAAAAACCGCCCGCCGCGAAGTGCCGCACGAGGGGCGCCACGGAACGAACAGTTTCACCTCCGCGTCGCCCGTGACCGATGGCGAGCGGCTCTACGTGCCGTTCGGTTCGCGCGGGTTCTATTGCTACGACCTGCAGGGAAACTTGCTTTGGGAAAAAGACCTCGGCGATATGCAGACGCGCAACAGCTTCGGCGAAGGGGCCTCCCCCGCGCTCGCCGGCGACAAATTGATTATCACGTGGGACCATCAAGGCCAGTCCTTCATCGTCGCCCTCGACAAGAAAACCGGCAAAGAGGTCTGGCGGAAAGACCGTGACGAGGTCTCGTCGTGGTCGACCCCCGTGGTCGTCGAGGTCGGCGGGCGGCTGCAGGCCATCGTCGCGGCCACGAAACGAAGCCGCAGCTACGATGTCGCCACTGGGGAATTGGTGTGGGAGGCCGCCGGATTGACGGCCAACGTCATTCCGACGCCGGTCGTCGGCCACGGCATGATCTATCTCATGAGCGGCTTTCAGGGTAATTCCATCCAGGCGATCAAACTCTCCGCCCGCGGGGATGTTTCCGCCTCCGACAGCATGGTGTGGAGCGCCCGCAAGAGCGCTCCGTATACGCCGTCGCCGCTGTTGTCCGGCGATCGCCTCTTCATGAGCAAGAGCAACGACGCCTTCCTCTCGTGCCTTAACGCGCTCACGGGCGAGGTGCACTTCCAGGATCAACGCCTCGAAGGCTTGCGCGGCATTTACGCGTCCCCGGTCGCGGCGAACGGGTACGTTTATGTCGCCGGCCGCGAGGGCGTGGTCGCGATCCTCAAGGATTCTCCCCAGTTCGAAGTCGTCGCGATCAACAAGCTCAATGATCGGATCGACGCCTCGCCGGTGGTGATCGGCAAGGATCTTTATCTCCGCGGCCACACCCACCTTTACTGCATCACCGAGGGCTGAAATCCGCAGGCGGGCGGATTTGCGGTTGACCACAGCGACGGGCTATCGTTGCTTCACCGCTCGCCCAACTGGCTGGCCGTCAAAAACGGCCGGCCGGAGCATCCGGAGAGATGGCAGAGTGGTCGAATGCGCGCGCTTGGAAAGCGCGTGAACCGCAAGGTTCCGGG